>OJFK01000295.1_pt1 | contig 12564 bp, 7 predicted proteins | sample 1594101 | NCBI WGS metagenome assembly OJFK01 (sample SAMN05416723, study PRJEB24817) | seawater metagenome | isolation source: Sea water | place: Canada:Atlantic | collected 2013-07
ACGAGATTTCTGCCTGTCTCGTGGGCTCGGAGATGTGTATAAGAGACAGGGGTGTATTAGACTTGAAAACCGTAGTTGATCCAGCAAATAATACCTTAACCTTACAACCTAATTTCAACACGTACGCTGACAATCCAGGAGATCCCTATTGGATAAATCCAGTAACACTTAATGGAAACAAAATTTTTGAAGGAAATACCTATGTTCAAGACAATTCATTAGTTGGTAGCGAACTTACATTTGAAGGATATGTTATGTCGAATACACTTGAAGGGAATGGACAGCTTTTATTTAATGTAAACAATGGACCTTTAGAAGGCGGTCACCTAGCAGTTGCAGCAGCTTTTGGAGGAGCATTTACATCTACAGCATTAACCGGTGATGCGGTTCTTATAACAGATGAAGGTTCTGATCCTGATGAAAATGATGCCTGTGAACCAATTACTAATGCTAGTGAAATAGACGGAAATGTGGCAGTGCTTAGACGTGGAACTTGTGAATTTGGTCTTAAAGCATTAAATGCTCAAAATGCAGGTGCTATTGCTGTTATAGTGGTTAATAGCGTGGAAGGTCCACCTATTGTAATGGGAGGTGGTGCTGATGGAGAATCAGTAACTATTCCTGTTTTAATGGTTTCTGATGAAACTGGTGCAGCTATCATTGCAGAATTAGCAAATGGAGTCAATACAAAAATGGTATTATCAACATATAAAACTATTGCATTTATTAAAGTATTCAATGCTGATTATACATTTTTAAAGCAGGAAAATTTTCCTTTAGGTGAAGAAGGTTCAATCTTTTCAGTAACTTACGACAATGTTGAAGATTCAGATGCGGTTGTTCAATATGGTTTTCAAGTACTTGGATTAAATGCAAATCCTGTAAACGAGGTTGCATTAGGAAGTGTTGTAGTAACTGATGCAATTTTAGGTGTTAACGATTTTAATGCTATTAATGTTTCTGTATATCCTAATCCTACGATTAATAACATAAATATCCAGTCGGATGAGCAAATTACCAATGTTGTTGTTTACAACACGCTTGGACAAATGGTGATGAATGCAGCTCCAGATGCAACTAATTTCTCTATGGAGACCGCTAATTTAGACGCGGGTATTTATTTCGCAAAGCTATCAACAGAAAAAGGAAGTAAAACTGTAAAGTTTATCAAACAATAAAAATTTATCGATAATTTTTATTTTACAAAAAAAGAGGTGATTTATCTGAATTTTTCAGAAAAATCACCTCTTTTAAATGAATATTTCTAACCTAATAAACCTCATATGGCTATACTATCTTTTCTCGCATTTACACTTATAGTTGCAATTATTTCATATTTAGCAACAAGAAAGACAAACGAAAAAACATCTGATGGTTATTTTTTAGGAGGAAGAAGCCTTACGGCAGGAGTAATAGCAGGTTCATTATTACTTACTAATCTTTCAACAGAACAATTAGTGGGTCTTAACGGTTCAGCATATGAAAGCGGACTATCGGTTATGGCTTGGGAAACACTTGCGGCAATTGCTATGGTTGTCACTGCGTTGTTTTTACTTCCAAGGTATTTAAAAGGAGGTCTAACCACAGTGCCTCAATTTTTAGCAAAGCGTTTTGATGTCGCTACAAAAACAATTACATCTGCTTTATTTTTAACTGGCTACGTCGTTGTCTTGTTACCAGTAATTTTGTATTCAGGATCTTTGGCTATAAGCGGAATGTTTAATATTCCTGAAGTATTCAATATTACAAAAGGTCAGTCAATATGGCTTTGTGTTTGGGGTATAGGAATTATAGGCTCTATTTATGCTGTTTTTGGAGGATTAAAAGCAGTAGTAGTATCTGATAGTATTAACGCCATTGGATTGTTAATTGGTGGATTACTTATTCCAATTTTTGGATTGTTGGCTATCGGTGATGGAAGTATTATGGAAGGTATTTCAGTATTAACTGCGGAGCATCCAGAAAAATTTAAATCTATGGGTAGTTCCTCTGATCCAGTACCTTTTTATACTATTTTTACAGGAATGATGTTGGTACAACTTTTTTATTGGGGTACCAATCAACAAATCATCCAAAGAGCACTGGGTGCAAAAAACTTAAAGGAAGGGCAAAAAGGATTATTATTAGGTTCATTTATAAAAATATTAGGACCACTTATTGTTGTTCTTCCTGGAATTATTGCGTACCATATGTTTGATGGTAATTTAGAAACATCAGATCAAGCATATCCAATGTTAGTAGCTAAAGTATTACCTCCAGTATTACTAGGGTTTTTCGCTGCAGTTATTTTTGGAGCTATTTTAAGCTCATTTAATAGTGTTTTGAATAGTTCTGTTACTCTTTTCGGTATAGATATTTACAAGCAGCATATTAATCCCAAAGCTGAAGAAGGACTTGTTGTAAAACAAGGAAAACGTTTTGGATTATTGTTAGCTTTGGCATCCATGTTTATAGCTCCCGCCATTGCAAATGCAGGCAGCTTATTTGATTACCTACAAGAAATCAATGGAATCTATAGCATTCCAATTTTAACTATTATTGTTGTTGGATACCTTACAAAACGAGTACCAGCTATCGCTGCGAAGGTCGGATTATTATCCGGTTCTATTTTATATATTCTTAGTCAGTTTTTATTGCAACCTTATTTTATCACCAAGGCATTAGCTAAAGCAAGTGCATCAGGTATAACAGACCCAACACAATTAGCACTCATCAAATCACAAGCATATTTCGGTTTACATTATTTAGATGTAATGGCTATTTTATTTGTATTAAATGTTTTTATTATGTTAGTAATAGGGAAGATAAATCCAAGACCAGAAGCATATGTGCAAGAATACACCAAACAAGTTGACATAACTCCTTGGAAGTATGTTAAAGTTTCTGGATTTACAATTTGTGTAATTGTTATAGGAATCTATGTCTTTTTTAAATAAAAAATTTTAAATTTAATTCATAATTTATAAATAGAATTAACGTAATATAATAGCATTAAAAAATCATCATAAATGACAAATGATATAAAAAAAATAGGTGTATTAACCAGTGGAGGAGATGCACCAGGTATGAATGCAGCTATTAGAGCTGTAGTGAGAGCTTCTGTATATCATAAATTGGACTGTGTTGGTATATATAGAGGTTATGAAGGACTTATAGAAGGAGACTTTAAAAATTTGAATGCACGTTCTGTTAAAAATATAATTAATAGAGGAGGGACGGTACTTAAGTCGGCTAGATCTAAAGAGTTTTTTTCAAAAGAAGGGCGATTAACTGCCTATAATAATTTAAAAGAAAGAGGTATAGATGCACTGATCACTATAGGAGGAGATGGGACATTTGCAGGTGCTTCTGTTTTTAGCAATGAGTTTGATATTCCTATTATCGGAATACCAGGAACTATTGATAATGATATTAATGGCACTGATTTTACCATAGGTTATGACACTGCATTAAACACCGTTGTAGAAGCTATCGATAAAATTAGGGATACTGCAAATTCACATAACAGATTGTTTTTAGTTGAAGTAATGGGACGTGATGCTGGAGATATAGCATTAAATGCAGGTATAGGAGCAGGTGCAGAAGAAATACTAATCCCTGAACAAGATATGGGGAGAGCACGTTTAATAGCGTCGCTTAAAAAAAGCAAAAAATCAGGTAAGACATCTAGTATTATTGTTGTTTCAGAAGGAGATCAAATCGGTAAAAATATTTTTAAACTTGCTAGTTATATCGAAGAAAATCTTACAGGTTATGAAGTAAGAGTAACTGTTTTAGGCCATATTCAAAGAGGCGGAAGTCCCAGTTGTTTTGATCGCGTTTTAGCAAGTCGATTAGGGGTCAAGGCAGTTGATGCATTAATAGATAATCAGAAAAATGTGATGATAGGTATTCGTCATAACAAATTAATTTATGTTTCATTTATAGAAACACTTAAGACAAGTAAAGAATTAGATTTAGAATTAATAAGAGTCGCAGACATAACGTCTTTATAATCAAAAAAATACATGAAAACAAAAATTGGAATTAACGGCTTTGGCCGAATAGGTAGACTTGCATTTAGAATTGCATCACAAAATAAAGATATAGAAGTTGTGGGGGTAAACGATTTATTAGAGGTAGATCATTTGGCTTATTTATTAAAATACGATTCAGTCCATGGGAAATACGCTGGAAAAGTGGAAGTGAAAAATGGACAGTTAGTGGTTGACGATCGCATAATTCGAGTAAGCGCTGAAAGAAATCCTGGAGATATAAAGTGGAACGAAGTTAGTGCAGATGTAGTTATTGATTGTACTGGAATTTTCACAAGTCTTAGCACTGCAGATGCACATTTACGAGCAGGTGCAAAAAAGGTGGTAATTTCTGCCCCTTCAAAAGATGCTCCAATGTTTGTAATGGGTGTGAATCATAACGATGTAAAAGCAACAGATACTATTGTTTCCAACGCATCTTGTACTACAAACTGTTTAGCTCCTCTGGCTAAAATTATTGATGACGAATATGAAATTATAGAAGGCCTTATGACTACCGTTCATGCAACTACTGCAACTCAATTAACTGTAGACGGTCCTTCACGTAAAGACTTTAGAGGGGGCCGAAGTGCTTTAACTAATATTATTCCTGCTTCCACAGGTGCAGCGCTTGCTGTTGGTAAGGTAATTCCCAAATTAAATGGAAAATTAACCGGAATGTCATTACGGGTTCCAACTGCCGATGTTTCTGTTGTAGATTTAACAGTTCGCACAAAGAAAAGCGCAAGCTATGAGGACATCATGAAATTATTTAAAAATGCTTCTATAGGTACTTATAAAGGTGTTGTAAACTATACGGAAGATGCCGTTGTTTCTCAAGATTTTGTAAGTGATCCACATACGTGTACATTTGATGCGGGGGCAGGTATTGCACTTAACGATAATTTCTTTAAGTTAGTGGCCTGGTATGATAACGAATATGGCTATTCTTCTAAATTAATAGATCTAGCAGTCCATATTACAAAGCTTTAGGAATGATTTTAATTACCGATGGTGGTTCTACAAAATGCGACTGGATCTTAATGGATAAGAGTGGTAATGTGGTACTTAAAACGAGGACAAAGGGGTTAAATCCCGCTGTTGTTCCAGAGGAGAATATAAAAGAACGCATACTTGCAAATAAGGATCTAGAACCCTTTTTACAACAAATTACCACGGTGGATTTTTATGGTGCTGGTTGTGGTACAAAAACTCCAATTAAATTACTAACTAATATTCTTACTGAAATATTTTCAGTTGCAAAAATTTCAGTAAATGAGGATATGGTTGCAGCTGTCTATGCCGCTACTCTTGAACCAGGTATTGTTTGTATTCTAGGCACTGGTTCAAACAGTTGCTATTTTGATGGTAAGAAAATTCATAAGGGCATAGAGTCTTTAGGATATTCTTTAATGGATGAAGCCAGTGGGAATTACTTCGGAAAACGACTATTGCGTGATTACTTTTATAAAAAAATGCCAAGTCAGTTGGCTTTAGATTTCGAAAAACGTTTTAATTTGGATCCAGACGAAATTAAAAACCATCTTTATAAAAGACATAATCCAAATATGTATTTAGCATCTTTTGCTGAATTTATTTTTACTTCGAAAGAAGTAAATGGTTATTTTTACAAATTGATAAGTGAAGGGATGTTGAAATTTATTGAATATCGAATCCTTTGTTTTAAAGAGTCACAAAATGTACCGATTCATTTTATTGGTTCGATAGCTCATTTTTCAGAAGAGATCATAAAAGAATGTATGAAACCTTATCATTTAGAATTAGGTACTATAATACGAAGGCCTATTGATGGTTTAATTGAATACTATAAAACACATAAATTACAATAAATGAATCTTCCTTCTATCAATCCCACAACAACAGAAGCTTGGAATAAATTACAAACACATTTTACTGAAATAAAAGAGGTCCATATGATGGATTTATTTAAAGAAGACATAGAGCGTGTAGATAAAATGAATATTTCTTGGAAGGAGTTTCAAGTTGATTTTTCAAAAAATAGGATTACTGATAAAACGATTAGCTTATTACTTGAGTTAGCAGAAGAAGTAGGCTTAAAGGAAGCTATTGAACTTCAATTTGAAGGATCTAAAATAAATAAAACTGAAAACAGAGCTGTATTGCATACAGCACTTCGTGATTTTGATACCATGAAGCCAGAAGTGAAAAAAGCACTTCGGAAAATAAAAAACACTTCCAATGCAGTCATAAAAGGAACCTGGAAAGGTTTTACAGGAAAATCGATTACTGATATTGTAAATATTGGTATCGGCGGGAGTGAATTAGGTCCTAAAATGGTGACCAATGCTTTAAAATACTATAGCAACGATTTAAAAATACATTATATTTCCAATGTAGATGGTGATCATGTTTCCGAAACTTTAAAAAAACTGAATAGAGAAACTACTTTGTTTATCATTGTTTCTAAAAGTTTTACTACTCAAGAAACAATGACCAATGCAAATGCTATAAAAAATTGGTTTTTACAAGGAGCAACACAATTAGATATTGAAAAGCATTTTATTGCAGTTTCTACAAATGAAAGTGCAATTATCGATTTTGGTATTTCGAAATATAATATTTTTCCAATTTGGGATTGGGTTGGTGGACGTTTTTCATTATGGAGTTCTGTTGGTTTTTCTACTTGTTGTGCAATTGGTTATGATAATTTTGAGGAACTACTTCGGGGTGCGCATGAAATGGATTTGCACTTTCGCAATGAAGATTTTTCAGAAAACATTCCAGTTATTTTAGCTTTACTTTCAGTTTGGTATAATAATTTCTTTTCCAGTGAGACAGAAGCCATCATTCCTTATACGCAATATTTAGAAGATTTTGTTCCTTATTTGCAACAAGCCATAATGGAAAGTAATGGTAAAAGTGTAGACCGAAATGGAAGTGCTATTAATTACGAAACAGGAACTGTTGTTTGGGGGAATGTTGGTGCCAATGCTCAACATGCTTTTTTTCAATTATTACATCAAGGCACAAAATTAGTTCCTGTAGATTTTATAGGTTTTTCAGAATCACTTCACCAACATAAAAAACAACATGAAATACTAAAAGCTAATTTCTTTTCTCAATCGGAAGCTTTATTGCAAGGTACCTATAAGCAAAGCGCTCCTAACGCATTCAGAGCGTTTAGTGGAAATAAACCTTCTAATACTATTTTCATTAATAGCTTAACACCTAGAAATTTAGGTAGCCTTATAGCTATTTATGAGCATAAAATATTTGTCCAAGGAATCATTTGGAATATATTTAGTTATGATCAATGGGGAGTTGAATTAGGAAAAAAATTAACGAATCAGTTATTATCTACTTCATAGCAATCAAAATAAATACAGATTCTAGTTAAAGTTTCATTAATTTTTTTTTCTAAAGCCATTAATTTATTAGTTTTAAAAAAAAATCCCCATGAAAAAAAAATCACTATTATTTGTATTTACTATACTCTCCGTATTTGGAGTGTTGTATGCACAAACAGATTTACAAAGGCAAGAAATTAAAGTAAATTATGATCTAGAAAAGTTAAGTATTTTAGAATCAGAAATGACTGAAAAACAAAACCTAAACTACCAAAGAGCTTATGAAATGGCTGATTTATTAGGTTGGAAAAAAATTATTCAATCGCCAAATGGTGGCTTAGCAAAACTTGTTGGTGTTAATTTAAATGGGAAACCCTTATATGTTACCACTACTAATAGAGAAGGAGGTATAACTACTAGAGCTAATAAACTTCATACAGGAGGAGGTAACGGACTTGATTTAAATGGAGAGGATATGATTGTGGGAATGTGGGAAGTAGGTGACGCAAACCTTAATCATCCCTTATTAGAAGATAGAGTAATACAAATTGACAATACCTCAGGCATTAGCGATCATGCAACTCATGTGGCAGGGACTATAATTGGAGGAGGAGCACCTAACGGTGGAGCTACTAAAGGGATGGCTCCTTTGGCTATAATTCATTCATATACTTCTCAGTCTGCCGGTAGTGAGATGATCGCAGCAGCAGCAGATGGCCTGTTAATTTCTAATCATTCATACGGTTATAACATTAATTCTTTCGATTTATGGCAAATTGGATATTATGGTGGTAATGCTAGAGGATTTGATATTATAACCTACAATGCACCCTACTATTTGCCATTTCAATCTGCCGGTAATGACCGACAGTCTGGAGCAAATACAGGTGATGGAGGTTATGACTATTTAACGGCAGCTGCGCTTTCAAAAAATGCTATGGTTGTAGCAGCTGTAAATGAAGTTTTAAACTATACTGGACCCAATAGTGTTAATATGTCTTCTTTTAGTAGCTGGGGACCAACAGACGATGGTCGCATTAAACCAGATATTTCTGCTAAAGGAGTTAATATGTATTCTTCTACAGGAGCTACAGGCTATTCTAATTATAATGGTACATCAATGTCTTCTCCTAATGCTGCTGGTAGTGCTATATTATTACAACAACATTACAATAATTTAAACGGAGCTTTCATGAGAAGCTCAACATTAAGAGGTTTGGTTTTGCATACTGCAGATGAAGCGGGCACTAGTCCTGGTCCAGATTATAGGTTTGGTTGGGGTTTGTTAAATACAGAGAGCGCTGCAGAAGTGATTACTAATAACGGAACATCTTCTACAATTTTAGAAGAAGAAATTGAGACTGGTGAAGTTTATACCTACTCCATTCAAGCAGATGGTACAAGTGACTTAATGGTTTCAGTTACTTGGTTAGACCCTCCTGGAAATATTTTGCCTGTAGGTATTGAAGATAACCCAACTCCATCCTTAATGAACGATTTAGACTTAAGAGTTTCTCAAGATGGAGGAGCAACCTTTATGCCTTGGAAGTTGGACGTTGCAAACTTTAGCGCAGCAGCAACAACAGGAGATAATTTAGTTGATAATATTGAAAAAATTGAAATTGTTGGTGCTTCAGGTGAATATATCATTCAGGTATCTCATAAAGGAGCTGCATTAATTAATGGTGTTCAGGCCTTTTCTTTAGTCCTTACAGGAATTAGCAATGAACAGTTTACCATATCTTCCCATCAAGGAATATTAGAATCTTGTGCTGCACTTGCTAGTACTGATTTTAATGTTGATTTAGGATTTAGTGATGGTTTCTCTGATGTGATAGATTTTACAGTTTCTGATTTGCCAGCGGGTACCTCTGGAAGCTTTTCTGCATCGTCTTTAAATGCTGAAGGAACCACCGTATTAACGGTAGATGGATTGGAAAGTTTAAGTTCTGGAGATTATCCTTTTATGGTAAGGGGTACAGGATCTAATGAAACTATTAATTTATATTTAGTTTTAAGCATTTTAAGTGAAGATACTCCTCAGGATATTGTGCTAATTTTCCCTCCAGATGAAGCAGTTGATCAGCCTGTAGTAATAGAGTTTACATGGAGTCCTGGAGATGAAAGTGTAAATAATTATTATTTTGAATTAAGTAGGTATTCAGATTTCTCTGTAGTTGAATTTTCAGCAACTGTTTTATTTCCTAACTATTTAGCTTTAGGAGTAACGGAAGGTGCTACTTATTATTGGAGAGTAAAATCAAATACTACCTGTGCAGAGGGTAACTTCTCAGAAGTGTATACCTTAACAGTAGAAGGGACTCTTGGTATAAATGATCTATCAATAGAAGGATTAGTGATTTATCCAAATCCAGTTGCTAATATTTTAAATATAGATGCAACAACACCCATTTCTAATGTGGAAATTGTAAACGTTTTAGGGCAAGTTTTAGTTTCTAAAAGTTCTAATTCAACAATTTCAAATATTGATGTCTCAGCACTGTCAACTGGAAATTATTTTATTAGCGTAACTTCTGAAAACAATACCAAAGTATTGCAGTTTTTGAAAAAATAGTAATTATTTCAATTATAAATAAAAAGCCTTTATCTTGATAAAGGCTTTTTTAATCAAACACATATTAATTGAATTGATAGTATTGTAAAATATTTAATTATTTTTTATTTTTTTAAAACCATTATATTGCCTTTAATAAGAAACCTATGAAAAATTCAGTTTTTATTATAATTACAGCTTTAATACTTTTTTCTTCATGCAAAAGCAAAGGAGGAGCTGTAAATGATGCTAGCTGTGAATCTTGTGAAGATGCTATAATTAGATTTTATGGAGAACCTGCTTCAGACGGTTGTGGATGGGTTGTGAAAGCTTCTGAAACCATATACATGCCTAAGAATTTACTTCCTGAATTTTATATAGATAGTCTAAAAGTTAGAATTAAATATAAAGTGTTAGAAAGAGTTAATTGTGGATTGCTTAAAGATGCACATCCTTCTATTTTTATTGAAGAAATTTATAAGAAGTACTATTAAAACCCTTGTAAATAATAAAAAACCCTATTCATAGTTGAGAAGGGTTTTTTATTATTTAGTACTGATATCTTTACTTTATAATTAGTTGTTTAATTATTTTAGTTTGTTCTCCTTTAATAATCACAAAATAATTTGCTTTAGACAGCTCTGAAACATTAATTAATTGTTCAATTTTCATGCCATTCAAATCAACTAATTTTATTAACCTACCCATCATATCATAGATAGAAATAGTTTCCAAGTCTAGGTTCTGAGGATTGCCTAATTTTACTATTTCACTTGCAGGGTTAGGATATAATAAAAGACTTGATAAGATCGAATTATCTGCTAATTCTAAATTGTTATCAATTGTAATTTCAAAAGAACAAGAAACTACATCTCCATCATTCAATAATGCATTGACTGTAATCACATTTACACCTAATGGTAATGAGGTTCCAACATTAGGGCTTTGAGAAGTTGCAGCTGGAATTACACTACAAATGTCTGTGACAATAATTATTTCATCTCGATAATCTAAAAGTTCATAAGAGGTTCCCGCTGGAATACTAACAATAAAATCTTGAGGACAGGTAGTCACCATTGTTGAACTATCTACAACCTCTACGAATCCCACACAAGTGCTAGTCAATCCATCATTATCGGTAACTGTTAATGTCACATTATTAAAACCAACGTCTTCACAATCGAAAGTGTCAATATCAATGGACATGGAAACTATTTCATCATTATCATAACTTCCTCCATCAATATCAGCAACAGTTATAGAAGCCTCTCCGTTAGTATTTAATTGAACAACAGGTGTTGCTTTGCATACTGCAACTGGAGGATTTGATTCATCTTCTGGATCTAAACAACTAGCAGTTGCAATACGATTAAGAATCAAAGCCTGTGGTTGTGGCCCAAATCCATTATTAAAGTTAATTCCAACCGATTGGAAGTGACAGTAGCTCATTATTGTTCCACCAGAAGAGGGAATTGGACCTTGAGGACAACTGCCTTCAGTTGCAACACAGCCATCAATAGCCGTATTGTCTCCATTCCAGACACAGGCATGGGTATGACTAGAACCCATAGCATGTCCCATTTCATGTGTAATTACCATCACATTCCACGAGTAGGTAGGGACAGTTATAACCGAATTATTTGCTAATCCAGAATAAACAACGTTAAAACTATTATCACACAGAGTATTAAGATATCCTATTCCACCATAGTTTTGTCTTTCAATTAAATGACCTATGTCTGCATCTATACCTGGTTGGTTAGTATTGTTAAGCTGTCTAAATTTTGTTAATTGACTTTGAGAATCAGGTCCATTATAAGGATCTTGAGTGACCCATATCATCATATTAGATGTTCTTACCTGTATACCATCATTTGCATATAACACATAACTTTGTGTAAAAATACCAGTTATAAAAATAACTACATTTTGAACATTTCCACCTTGCGAAGCCCAAACAGTAGCTCCAGATTCAATATAAACATCTATTTCATCACCTGGACTCTGTTCGCTTGATGGTGGTGGTGATAACTCTTCTTCCGTATAGCTTACACCATTGTCTTCAGTTGAACAGAAAATTTCTTGTGTAGCATTTTTTAGATCAGAATCAAAATAAATAATATGATTTATGTCTGAATCTTCTAGTTTACCTATGGTATAATTGCCTTCTTCGTTAGCGATAAAACCACTAATCTGAGATTCGAAAACACTTATTGAAACCAATGAATTAGGATTTCCTGCAATAATACCACGATAGTGTTTTCCAAAGTCTACTTCATTTGTAATATCGTCACCATTGTTAGTAATAGCTTTAAAATCAGGCGAAAAAACAGCTACTTGAATTAAATCTAAAGCAACTGTTTCACCATTCGATTTAAATGGAATACTAAGTTGCATTTGTTTAGGATCTTGGTTTCTTATCTCGTTGATCTTAGCTTGGTCAATGGCTACAACGACACCATCGTTAACAGCATCTGAGTAATTTTCTGAAGCTTTTTCAGTTTGTGAGTTAAAGATTTCAAAAGATTGAAATTCACCAGAGATTGTCTTTGCAGCAGTAATAGCTTGAGATACTTTACCTATTCGATTTTGCTGTGCTATCGATAAAACTGGAAATAAGCTGTCTCTTATACACATCTCCGAGCCCACGAGACAGGCAGAAATCTCG
>OJFK01000296.1_pt1 | contig 12537 bp, 7 predicted proteins | sample 1594101 | NCBI WGS metagenome assembly OJFK01 (sample SAMN05416723, study PRJEB24817) | seawater metagenome | isolation source: Sea water | place: Canada:Atlantic | collected 2013-07
ATTACGGGCTCTTCAGGCTGAGCTATGCCATCTAATACACGATCATAAATTTTATGCTTAAAGACACCTGGCTCAGATACATCCAGCAGGCACTTTTCATACAATTTTCCATTTATGGTATTGCCGTAACGCTCCCACATGAATTTTTTACCACCTGAAGATATGAGTTTACCGTTTATTTGGTTGCCGGTGGAAGTGTGATAATTTGTCACGATATATCCGGTAGATGCGTCATAGCTTTGAGCGCCAAAGACGTCAATCAGATCGCCATCCCAATGCCAAAACATAATGGTTTTGTCTTTATTGAATTGGATAGTATGTTTGATATTTTGGGTGCCTGCTTTGATTCCGTAGGCCTTCACATCTATCTGTTCGACTGACCCTTCCCAGACTCCTATGAGGGGCTCAAGAACTGAAAGTTTTCTTTGAGAAAGCTGTTGATATGTATGTTTTGAGTTCTCCGAGTCTACACGAGTGAATCTTCCTTTTGTGCTATCCTCCAAATTCTGAAACACTTCATTCCAGAACATCTCATCTGCCTGGAACAGATAATTGATATTGCTTTTCTCCCAATCGCCCCATGAGGATTCCTTCAAATCCATGCTACGCATTTCCGTTCCTTTGAATTCGAGCATATTACCGACAACTGGCTCAACATGAAAGCGAACTTGACGCTTACTTCTAATCTCACCCGTTTTGTAAGCGAGTGTAATTGTCTCAACAAAATGGTTATCCAAATCGGCTTTTTTTATCACCTTTGTCATTGATGATTGCTGCCCTGTCGTAGTCGATGTCCAAGTGCGCTTCCATGACCCAGGGATATAATCTGCCTGTGCTATTTTCGTGCTTTGGTGATGATCACCGAACACCAAAGTGGAGGCAGCAAAGAATAATGATAGTATAACTGGATGAAATATCTGGGAACCGGTTTTCATTTTTGAGATGTTTTTCATTTTTAAGAATGAGCCTGTAATTTCTGTTAGAATTAGTACTCAGTATTAAATGCGCAAATAAGACTAAAATTGTGTCATAAATGTTCACAGTAATCCCATAGGGCTAACTGAAAAAATAGGTCGCCCCCTTTTTTTCCACCCTCCGGTTCGGTCCGACGGATGATTCAGTAGCCATCCGTCAGAAGTAAATTCCCAGCAGCTTGGTTTTTCGATCGGATTAGCTAAAGCCCACGAGACTGCTAGGAATTTGCTTTTGGCGGGAGGGCCTTGAAGTCGCCTTTGGACCGGAGCGGAGGGGGCGAAAGGGGGTTATTCAAGATTCGCGACGAGTGGTACTTTCACATGCGCTTCCAGAAGGACATGAAAGGCGTCACGCCGATTCTTTCCGCACATCCGCCCAAGAACACGATGAGTCGTGGCGACGGCCATCACTCGGGAAATCCTCATGTGCGCAAGGCCGTTGAGAATGGCAAGATCCAACACGTTGCTTGGGCTTACGAGCGCCCCAACGGCTGCCGTGGCTTCGGTTTCGCCGGCGGACACTTCCACCGCAACTGGGGACACGACGACTTCCGCAAGGTGGCTCTCAACGCCATCATGTGGTGCGCGAAGGCCGAAGTTCCCGAAGGAGGAGTGCCTTCCGACAAGATGACGGACGCCGACCTCGACGAAAATCAGGACTATCCGAAACGGAAGTAGTCCTCTCTCTCAGGACTTCACTACAATGAAAAGGCCACCCGACTGCTACTGCGAACTCGGAACTCGGTTCGAGGCGCCCCGGCATCGAATACCTCACGGGTTCCATTCCCACTAGTCCGGTTCCGGTTTACTCGAGGCGACCAATGTGTCAGGATCATCGCATGGGGAATTTTTCATCGAGATCACTCGCCAGCCTTGTCATTGGGCTTTTGTCCCTCTGTGTCGGCAATCTGCTCGCGGACGAGGCTGAGATCAAATCCGCGCTCACCCTGCACGCCTCATTCGACAACGGCATCGATGCCGATTTTTCCAAAGGGGACAAGAAGCTCTACACGTGGATCGATCGCAAAAAGAACGTCGCCAAAGCTGGCCTGCATACCGAAGGCAAGAGTGGGGTCGCCAAGGGAGTGGGCAAATTTGGCAGCGCGCTAGAGTTCAAGGCGAGCGACGCACCGTGGATTTTCTACCAAGCAAAGGAGAATCTCGCCTACAAAAACAAGAACTGGACCGGAAGCGTTTCGCTTTGGTTGAAATGCGATCCAGTCGATGGGCTCGCGAAGGGGTTTTGCGATCCGGTCCTGCTTACCCCGCGTGCGTGGAACGACGCTGCCTTCTTTCTCGATTTTAACAAAGAGGGCTCGCCACGCGACTTCCGGCTCGGGGCCTATGCCGATCTCAAAGTGTGGAATCCGGAGAAGTCCGATGTTCCAGATTCAGAACGCCCGCTCCTGACCGCAAAGAATCCGGGATTCGGCAAGGACAAGTGGACGCACATTGTTTTCACTTGGGGAGGATTCAATAGCGGCAGCAAGAAAGCGATCGCCACCCTCTACATCGACGGAAAACACAACGACACCCTGACCGGTTGGAACCAGCAATTCACCTGGAGCGATTCGGAAACTTCGCGGCTACTGCTCGGGCTCCACTATGTCGGATTGCTCGACGAGTTCTCGGTTTTTGATCGGGCTCTCACGCCTGACGAGGTGAAATCGATTTACGAGCGTGACGGCGGAGTTGGGGCGCTTTTGAAGTGATCTCTGTTAGCCAAGAATCTCGCGCACGACGCGCGCCTCTGTTTCTTCTACCAGCCGAATATCTCTCGGGCCGATGCGGAATTTTAGCTCCCGGTGATCGAGGCCAAACTGGTGCAGGATCGTCGCCAGCCAGTCGTAGTGGTTGACGATGCCTTCGACTGCGTGGTGGGAGAATTCGTCGGTAGCGCCGTGGACGTAGCCGGCGCGGAACCCACCCCCTGCCACCCACTGGCTGAAGCCATAGGTATTGTGGTCACGGCCGACGTTGTCGCGGTTGCTGTTGCCACTGCGGAACTGGATCACGGGCAGGCGCCCCATCTCGCCGCCCCAGTGGACGATCGTAGAGTCGAGCAGGCCGCGCTGTTTAAGATCGCGCACCAGCGCGGCGGCCGGTTGATCGATCTCAGCGCAGCGCGCCGGGAGTTCAGATTTGATTGAGCCGTGGTGATCCCAGTTCTGTCCGTTGCAGAAGATCTGCACAAAGCGTACGCCGCGTTCCACCAATCGCCGGGCGATCAGGCAACGCTTCGCATAGCTATCGGTGTGCTTCTCGCCGACGCCGTACATCTTCTTGATGGATTCGGGCTCGGTGGACAGATCGAAGGCTTCTTTCGCGGCTTCCTGCATGCGCGCTGCGAGTCCATAACTGGCGAGCCGTGCGGCGAGATCGTTTTCGCCCGGGTGTTCGGCAAGGTGTTGCTCGTTGAATTGCTCGAGTAGATCAAGCTGGGCGCACTGCACTTTGCCACGCAGGTGGGGCGGGGCGTCGAGATTGAAGATCCTGGGCTCGGTCGGGCGCACGACCGTCCCTTGGTAGATCGCTGGCAGTTTTCCCTGACTCCAATTCTCGCTGCCTTCCTGCGGCAGTCCACGTGGATCCGTAAGTGCCACGTAGGCAGGCAAGTCTTGCGTCTCGCTGCCGAGCGCGTTCAGCAACCAGCTGCCGAGAACCGGACGACCGTGCACCGGACTGCCAGTGGTGAGGGCGAAATTCGAAGGGACGTGGTTGTTCGATCCGGTGCGCATCGAACGGATCAGGGTGATCTCATCGGCGATGGTGCCGAGGTGCGGTAGCAATTCCGAGAGCTCCATCCCGCACTGGCCACGGTGGTGGAATTTCGAAAGCGACCCCATGATCTCGCGGCTGGCCTGCGCCGCGTTGTCGAACTTCAAATCCCCATCGAAGCTCTGGCCGTTGCGTTTTACGAGCTCGGGCTTGGGGTCAAACAGATCGATCTGGCTCGGGCCGCCGAGCATGTACATCGAGATCATCGCGCGCGCCTGCGGCTCGTGTGGCGGCGGCTTCGGCAAGAGGTCGTGCATGCGGCGTTCGAGTTCCGGCTTCTCGAGCGCCGTGTTATTGCCGCTGGTTGCGGCGAGCAATCCGTCCTGCTTGAGGAGCCACGAAGCAGCGACAGCTCCCAGTCCAAACGAGGACGTGCGTAGCAGGCTGCGGCGGGTGAGGGAGCGAGGATCCATGGGGAAAATAGGTAAGGATTGTTGGGGGGCGAAGAAATTCCCGGCCAAGTTCGGCTAGTCGAGATAGAGGAAGCGGTTGGAGGCCAAGAGTACTTGGCTGAGGGCCGCGAGTGCGCGATGGGCCGCGTCGGCCTTCGGGTCCTGTTGGGCAAAGTGATCCCGTTGCGCCACCAGGAACTTCTTGCAGGTTTGCAACTCCTCCGGCGTTGCGGGTTTTGAGAAGAGCCTCAGGTAGAGCCTCGATAGCCGTTGCTCGTCACCGCCCGGCTCCGCCATCAGGGATCGTGCCAGCGTTTCTGAGAAGCCGATCACCTCTTGGTCGTTCAGAAACCACAGCGCCTGAATCGCGACGGTTGTGTTTCGACGCTGGTCGCAGTTCGGCACCATTTCGGGCTGATCGAAGGTCGCTAGCATGTTCGATGGCAAGCGGCGCTGGACTTCGACAAAAGCGCTGCGCCGGTTCTTGTTACCACCGATGACGGCTTTCCCCTCGCTATCAGCACTCACCGGGCTGGCCGGACCGCCGAGGGTCGCGTCGAGTTGCCCGCTTACGTGGAGTAAGGCATCGCGGATCGCCTCCGCCTCGAGTCGCCGTAAATTTGCTCGTCCAAACAAGGTGTTTTCGGGATCGATTTGATCCAGATCCGGGCGGCGCAACGACTGCTGCTGGTAGGTTTTAGACAGCATAATCATGCGGTGCAGTCGCTTCTGATCCCAGCCGTGCTCGACAAAATCGTTGGCCAACCAATCGAGCAATTCCGGGTGCGATGGCTTCTCACCTGCAATGCCAAAGTCGCCCGGAGTCGCGACCAGACCGCGGCCGAAGTGGTGCATCCAGATACGGTTGACGAACACGCGCGCCGTCAATGGGTGCGTCCCGTCGGTCAAGCTTCGCGCATAGGCGAGTCTGCGTCTCGTGGTTCTGCGTCCTGGATCATTGACGGGCATTGCAAACTCCGGGCGGTGTCGGCGCAGCACCATCAATTCGGCAGGTTCCACCGCCTCGCGCGGGCTCTCGGGATTGCCACGGAAGAAAACCTTGCTCACAGGGATTTCACCTGCGGGCTCGGTCGTCGCCATGACCATGCGCAGCGGCGGCTTCTTGGCCCGGATCTGCGCCACCTTCTTCTTCTCCTCCTCGAACTTTCGGAACGCCGCCCCATCGTATTCCACTAACAAACCGATAATGAAATCGACCGGCTTTACCATTGGGTAGAGATCGAGGAGTTGTTTCTGTTTCTCGTCGCGCTCGCCAGCCTTCTTCAAAACCGCCTCGCGTGTCGCCTTGCGCACCTCTTCCGGCACATCAGCGAGTTTCTTTTTCTGGATCTCCGCGCAGTGAGCACGCCGGCGTCCCTCAATTTCGTCTTCGACTGCTTTCGCCTCGGCCTCGATGCGCGCCCTCTCGGCATTCACTTCAACGGTGGTCATATCCACCAGCCGATTGCTCGGCTGCTGCCAATTATTAAGCGGGAACGCCGGGTCAAAGATCGCGCGGAAGCGGTAGTAATCGTCGATTCCGATTGGGTCGTATTTGTGATCATGACACTGCGCACAAGCGACGGTCACTCCCAATAGACTCGAACTCACAACTTGGATTGCCGAGGCCACCGCGGTGTTGCGATCGGTGAGCGTGTTGCTCTTCTGGGTCGGGTCGGGAGCCATTCGTAAGAAGCCTGTGGCGGTCAACAGTTCAAGGTGGCGTGGATTGTTGATGTCACGCTCGCCTTCGATCATTTCGTCGCCCGCGAGCTGTTCGTGGATGAATTGGTCGATCGGTTTGTTTTGGTTGAAGGCATCGATGACATAGTCGCGGTAGCGCCACGCGTGTTCACGTTTCGGATCGGAAAGCCCGAGCCCGTCCGATTCTGAAAACCCAGCTGCGTCGAGCCAATGCCGCGCCCAGCGGACGCCAAACTGCGGTGAGGCGAGTAGCCGGTCGACCAGGTGTGCATAGGCTTCATTTTTGGAGTCGCTGACAAAGGCGGCCACTTCCTCTGGCGTTGGCGGCAAGCCAGTCAGATCGAAGGTGATACGTCGGATCAGGGTGCGCCGGTCCGCGCTTGGCGAAAACCCGAGCCCTTTGGCCTGCAAGCCCGCGCCAATGAATCGATCGATTGATCCCTGACGATCATCACCGTCTGGCACTTCAGGATTCGCCACCGGCTGGAACGCCCAGTGCTCAAGTTCCTCGAGAGTGAATCGTGCCTCCTCGACATTCTCCGGTTCCGGTCGCGCGGTCTGCGCGCCCTGTTCGATCCACTCGCGGATAAGCTGTTTGTCTTCCGCAGAGAGTTTCTTCTCGCCTTTTGGCATCTCGTCGGAGGCGATCTTTTCCCAGAGCAGGCTAGCCTCCACATCGCCCGGCTTTAATGCCGCACCCGATTTGCCGCCCCCTGTCATCAGCCGAACCAGGCGCACGTCTAACTCACCCTTCTGCACCCCATCCTCTCCGTGGCAATGAAAACAGGAAGCCTTGAGGATCGGTCGCACGTCAGTCTCGAACTTGAGCGCCTCGACCGCTAGCGCCTGCGATGTCCAGCATGCCAGAACGGCGGCTAGAATCATTTGCACAATAAATTTCATCTGGGACAAAAGGCAGTCTGTGAGGCGAGGTGTCGACCGGTTTAGGCACGATCCAACCTCAGTGGTAGTACCCCTGATTGATACCCCGTGATGGTAGTCCTTCTTCCCGGCAAGCCAAGGATTGTTTTGGGAGCGGCTGTTCTTGGACCTCTGGGCGAGAGGCCCCGGATCTTCCAGGGTTCGATGGTGACAGGCCAGCCGGGGTAGGGCTTGGCTGCAGATGAATTTTCTTTTGGCGGGAGGGCTTTGAAGGCGCCTTTGGACCGGACCGGAGGGGGGAGAAAGGGGGGCGTGTTAGGCTGTGAAGTGCTACTTCATTTTGAACCACGAATCTAACCCCGACGCGAGGTGCGGGGTCAAACGACGGATTATACGCATTTTCCTTGGGTTGTTAAGGGCACCTCCAAAAACCTTGTTTTTTGGTAAGTTATCAGTTTTTGAAATTGTTGAGAGCTCCGGGTGCTTTTATTTTCCAGTTTTGCTAGAGTGGAGTGCCGATTTGCAGGGGACCCTTCCTATTTTTTCTTTGTTAATTCGGGGTGATGAGGCCCTGGAGGGCATTTTGCGCTGTTTCGGGGGCTTATCTTTTCAGGAAGGAATAGCGGTCCATATTGTAGACCAAGTTGCTGAGGTTGTTGCGCTGACTCGCTCGTTTCAGTCCGATGCTGCGGACGTAGTCCATTCCCATCTGCTTCATTCGCCCGAAGACGTGTTCCACTCTCACTCGGATCTTGCTCACTCCTTTGTTGAAGGTTTGATCAGCTTCGCTCAGTGGCTTGTTGCAATAGGCTTTGCGCATTAAAAATTCCTCGGCGTTACACTCTAACAGGTGTTCTTCGTGATCCTTGGAGTGGTAGGCGCTGTCGCCCAGAACGGCTTTGTCGCTCTTATCTACGAGGTCTTTGAAAACCTGGCTGTCATGCACGTTGGCCGGGATCGTGCAGTGCTTATCGATGAGTTTACTTTTGGCATCCACCTTGGTGTGGTTCTTGTAGCCGTAGTGGGCCTCGTTGTTCTTCTTGGTCCAACGTGCATCGCAATCTTTCTGACGACCTTTCGCGGTGACAGGGTCGAACCCGTCGGGGCATTCGCCGTCTTTGATCTTCTTGTTCTCCTCACGGGTGTTTGGTTGGCGGGGAGCGTCGATAAAACTGGCATCAACGATGCTGCCTTCTTTGGCGATGAGTCCTTCGCCAGTGAGTTTCCGATAAAAGGCTTCGAAGAATTTGCGGCTCCCATCGCGCTTGTCTTTTTCAATGAGTTCTTTGAAGTCCCAAATCGTATTGGCGTCGGGCACTTCGTCGCCGAGGCGCAATCCCAGAAAACTCCTGCATCCATCTTCTTCAGTAATTGATTGGAGCACTTCCATGTTGAATCCGCCCACCTATTGCTCTTTTGTTCTCTCAATCAGCCCGATTACCATCTATTATGGCGATCTATGAAGTTGATTCTGCTCCTGGCCATCGGGGCAAGTCTCCCGCTCTTGTCCCAACAGCTCTCGATTCAGCCCTCGGACAGTGGGATAGAACTCTCCTGGCCTCGCAACTTCCCACCCTCCTCCGGCGTTCCTGCTATTCTTGAAAGTCGCATCTTTTCATCGCCTGATCTTCACAACTGGGTTGAAGAAACAACCCTAGAACTCGACGACTCGACTGGAGAAGGGATTTCTTCCTTCACGCTGGCTCCCGGAGAAATGACCCGCTTCTTCCGCCTGGAGCAAAATCTCAAATACGCTCATCGCGCCGACACCTCCGCACCCCCGGCTGCGTATCAACTCCAGTTTAGCAATGCCATGGAGGGTTTCCGCTCAGCTTCCTCCCCGGAGGATCCCGGCTGTCTTCCCGCAATCACCTGGGACCCGACCGAAGCCAATTACTGGACCGAATTCAACACCACTCCAGCGGAGCATAATGCCGCTCTTGCCCAGAACGATCCCGAAAGACGCTGCACTGACTTTTCTCTCAATGAGGCCGAGACCATCAAGTTCGAGAAAAACGGCTTTGTGGTTTCTCCTCGAATCGATCTCATTGACGGAGAAAACTTCGGAGGATTCCCGACTCCAGTCGATTATTACTATAAATTATGGGCAGACGATCTTCCCGTCTTCATCTCGTCTGACTCCGTTCTGGACGCGTGGCATACCACCTTTCTTGGGATGCTTGAGGAGATGGAAGAACTCATTCTCTACCCTCTGCTCAGAGACTTGATTGAGGATCTCTCCGGCCTCTCTGAAATTAGCGCATCATGGGAAATTGATGATTCCCCGGGAGCGGATCATGTTCGGCAGGCCATTGCCGACCTCAACCTCTACCTCGGCACCGCCCATCTTCTCCTAAAGGGATACGACGACAGCCCCCCATCCGCTGACCAATCCTCACCGACCCACTGGTTCCAGGCTGCTCGCGCTCATGAAGCCGTGATGAAGACCGACCTCTATGGAGACGCTCAACGATTCGAAGACATGACCCTCTTCATCCCTCGCGGTCACTATGCCAATTCGCAGGTCTTGACGGCCTACTTTCAAGGCTTCCTCTGGTTGAGCCGTGCCCAATTCCAAATGGGATATGGGGACGCCACTCCCCAAAGCGACCGCGAACTCAGGGCCGCCATCCTTCTTGCGCTGCAAGTCCGGGATCAAAACCTGATGCCGCGATGGGGAGAACTTGAATCATTCCTGCAATCCCTCGCCGGGCAGTCCGATGCCATGACCGTCGCCGAAATGGTGGCCCTCCTTGAGTCACTTTCTTTGGATGACGCGGCCGACATTGCCTCAGATGCCAACCTCGCCACCATTCGAGCTGCCCTCATCGCGACGAACTATGGCGCGCAGGAGATCGATGGCGGAACCATCGATCCCGGCTGCAACCCCAGCGACTTTGTTTTGCCACGCGCTCTCTCGCTCTTTGGTCAACGCTGGACGCCCGACGCATGGACCTTTCAAAACGTCGTCTTCCCAAAAGTGAAAGAGAATGACACCTCGATCGCTCGTCGAATTCCGTCCGGCCTCGATGTCGCCTACGCCACTTTAGGAAATGACACCGCACTTCCAATCTTGGCTGATCGCATGACTTCCCAAGAGGGATTCCCCTTTCGAGACGGCTACAACTATCAGGAAAACCTCGACTCCGTTCGCTCGGTCCTGGATTCACAGGAGAGCGAATTTTGGACCGAACACACCTACGGCTCCTGGCTCTTCGCTCTCCGTGGACTTTCGAAGCCAGTGCCATCATCAGCACCCGAGACCTTCCGCACCACCGCCTGGAAACGCCGCGTCATGAGTACCCAACTCATGTCATGGACCCAACTGCGGCACGACACTTTGCTCTACGCCGAGCAAAGCTTCACGCCTCCAGTGATTTGTGAATTTCCAGACGGCTATGTCGATCCCTACCCTGAACTCTGGAAGCGGCTTTCCAAGATGGCTCTTCAATATCGAGACCTCCTGGCTCCTCTCACTCTGAGCGGACAATTCTTTGTTGAAAGAAGAGACCCGTGGAACGAGGCTTCCGATTCATTACGCCATTGGAACAGCTTGGTAGGATACACTCCTCAAGCCGAAGTTGCGGGAATCGTAGTTGATCGCGGAAGCAGAATCGAAGCCATTACCACTCACTTGGAGAATTTTTCCAACCGCTGCCTCACTCTCGAAGCAATCGCCAGACAGCAACTTGCCGGGCTTCCCCACACTGCTGAAATGCATGAATTCATTAAAGATACCGTGGAGACCTTCAGTATCGACGGCTGTGTAGGATACCGTAAATACACCGGATGGTTTCCTCACCTTTATTTCGAGACCATCTTTTCAAATCCTGACGATCACCCCTCGGCCTTGTGGAATCCCGTCGTTGTCGATGTCCATACCGATAGCGTAAGCGACTGCCATAGTAATCCGGGAGCCATTCTCCACGAGGGAACCGGTCATGCCCAGTTCATCCTGGTCGCCGTGAAACACGCCGATGGAACTTCCTGCGTCTACGGTGGACCGACAATGAGTCACTTCGAGTTTCTCGAAGACCGAAATACCCGCCTCAACGATACCCAGTGGAAGCGGCGGCTTGAGGCAGGAAACGCACCCGCACCCGCCGACTGGAAGCTCGATTTCCTGGTGCCGGAGCCTGAATAATCTGCCAAGAATAGTAAGCGAAGCAATCCCAGCGGACTTAGGCAACCAGCGTTTCTATGTTCAGCAGCTCGGCGGCAAGGGCAAGGGCGAGGGACGAGGCCGTCGCGAGGAGGATGAGCTTTATTATGGTGGTGAGGCTGGAATGAAGGGACTGATAGCTACCTCGCCCCGAAACAGTAGAGCTTTTCGACGCGCTCGTCATTCACCGATTCCACCACCCGCGCGTAGAATCTCCCGCCGCAGATCACCGGGGTCGCGAAGACCTGCTCGCCGAGAGACTCCTTGTGGATTCGTTCGAACTTGGCGGGGTTGGCCTTGAAGACGGAATACTCGCCGTTCTCGTTGATCACATGGATATCGTCACCCACCAGGACCGGGGACGAGGTGAAGGTTCCGCCGAGGACGCCCTTCCACTTCCGCTCTCCGGTTTTGCTGTCCCAACACATTGCGGCGCCCCCGTCCATCACAGCGTAGAGATGGCCGTCCACCACCAGCATGGAGGGCACGTAGACCCGGCTGATGTTTTTCCACACCACCTTCCCGGAGCCATCGGCTTCCACCGCCGCGACGTGATTCTTGGGATACCCCCCACTGATGAAAACGCGCTCCCCGTCCGTCACGATGGAGGTCACCGTCTCGGTGGTCGAACCCTCGCGTTCCCAGAGCTTTCTGCCAGTGGCCGGATCGAGGCTGAGCACCTGCTCACATCCCGAGAAGACCATCTGGTTACGGCCCTTGATTTTGCAGATGATCGGCGAGACGTAGTTCGGCATTTTTGGCCGTTCGACTTTCCAGACAATGTCGCCGTTCGATCGCTTCATCCCGCAGATCGCGCCGCCCTTCTTGTTGTCGGCCGAGACGATGACGAGGTCCTGGTAGATTGCGGGGGAGGACCCGAAGCCCTGGTGCACGATGTAATCGGTGATCCTCGTCTGCCAGAGTTGCGTGCCGGCCAGGTCAAAGGCGGTGGTGTAGACCGCACCGTCGTTCATGAAGTTGACGAAGAGGCGCTCCCCGTCGCAGGCCGGACTCGTGGAGGCGTGGGTGGCCTTCCCGTTGATCTTCTTCGGAAAGTTCCCCTTGTGCACGACTTTGCTCCACACCGGCTTGCCGGTCTTGCGGTCGAGGCAGAGCAGCGACTGCGTCTGCGCCTTCCCCTCCGCCGTGACGAGATAAACCCGTTCGCCCACCACGATCGGCGAGCCATGTCCCTTCCCCGGAATGGTCGTCACCCAAAGCGTGTTCTCTTCGGCGCTGAGCCCGGCCGGGAGCTTCTGATTGGGATTGGCGTGGCCATTTCGGTCCGGTCCGCGCCACCACGGCCAGTCGTTCTGGCCGGCGTAGGCGGGCATGGCCAGGAGAGCCGTCAGGACGAGCAGGATGGGAAGCGAGTTCATGGTGCGAACGGTATTGGGAAGAGCAGTAGGAGGCGAGCAAGATTAATCGACCAAGCCATTCAAAATTGGACGTTCTTTCCCCCCCAGTAACCTCCGTTCTTCCCTCTCAACCGCGCGCTCAAGGACTCCACTCAAAAAGCAAAATCCTAACTGCTAGGAATTTTCTTTTGGCGGGAGGGCTTTGAAGGTGCCTTTGGACCGGAGCGGAGGGGGGCGAAAGGGGGTTGGCTGATGAGGGTCTAACTCCCCAAAGGTACCTAAAGTTC
>OJFK01000299.1_pt1 | contig 12476 bp, 13 predicted proteins | sample 1594101 | NCBI WGS metagenome assembly OJFK01 (sample SAMN05416723, study PRJEB24817) | seawater metagenome | isolation source: Sea water | place: Canada:Atlantic | collected 2013-07
GATTTCTGCCTGTCTCGTGGGCTCGGAGATGTGTATAAGAGACAGCAAAAGCGCAATCTGCCAACCGCGGAGTTTATCGCGCACTGCCGCGGGATCGCTACCCGTCATCAGTGCGCGCAATTGATCGCCGCTGAGGACATGTGCCTGCTCTGCGCCCGGGATAGGCAGTGCATCCCTGCGCGCGCCTGTAGCGACTACCACGACATCCGGCGCCAGCGCCCGCAAGCACCCACGATCTACCGTTGTGCCCAAGCGGACATCCACACCTAATTGCCTGACCTGCTCGGCCAAATAGTCAATAAGCTTGCCATTCTCCGGATAGACGATAGAGGAGAAAAACACGGTGCCGCCCAGATCTGCACTCTGCTCAGCTAGCGTAACTCGATGCCCACGAAGGGCTGCCACGCGCGCAGTTTCCATGCCGGCGGGACCTCCCCCTACCACGAGCACATGCCGTGGCTGTAGCGCAGGCAGAAGCACGATCTCGTGCTCATAACCGGTGCGCGCGTTCACTGCACAATGCACATGATCGCTAACGAAGATCCGACTGACACAGGTATAACAATAGATACAGGGGCGTATGCTCTCCTGCTGCCCATGAATTAATTTATTGGGCAGCTGTGGATCGGCGAGCAACTTACGACCCATGGCGATAAAGTCAGCATCTCCGCGGGCCAATACCTGCTCAGCAACTTCAGGCTCTATACGCCCGACAGCGATCACAGGGATACGTAGCCTCGCTTTGATAGCCGCTGCAAACGGCAGATAGCCCCCGCTATGGTGCACTAGTGGCGCCTCGGTGAAAGCGGCGCCGGAAGAGGGGTTCGCGTAGGCACTAACATGAATTGCATCGGCACCGGCAGCCTCAGCCAACACAGCCGTTTCAACTGCATCGGCAAGACATATCCCTCCGTCGACCCTATATTCCAGGGCATCTATACGGCACCATACCGGGAAATCACTGCCTGCCCTGATCTTTACCGCCTCGATGACATCCACAAGCAGACGCGCGCGATTCTCAAGACAACCTCCATATTCGTCGTCCCGACGGTTGATACTAGGGGAAAGAAACTCAGATAGGATATAGCCGTGCCCGGCATGCAATTCAACACCGTCGAAGCCTGCACGCTGGGCACGCTCGGCGGCTTCAGCAAAATGCTCTATCAGCTCACGAATGTCATCATGATCTGCAACCTTGTACTCAACCTTGGCACCCTTCTTACTGTAAGACTTAACGAAGGCTGACATTTCCACGGATGTCAAAGCGGCGCTCATTTCATCGCGCGATTTATCGGGAATAGAAGGCACGAGCATAGGGCGACCCGCGGCAATATCACAGACCGCCACCTTGCCCGCATGTTGCAACTGTATCGCTGCTCGACAGCCATGCAGCTTGATACGTGAGGCCAACTCACGCAGACCAGGCAAAAACTCATCGGAGGAAATCGCCACCTGATTCGGGTTGCAAGCACCCGATGGCCAGGCAATTGAAGCCACCCCAACAATCAGCATACCCGCACCCCCTTGGGCGCGGGCCTCATAATAAGCCTGAATACGCTCGCCACAGTGCCCGCTCGCCTCGGACAAATTCGTGCCCATAGGCGTCATGACGATACGATTGCGCAACTCTAGTTGCCCGATCTTTCCACTGGACAATAAGTTCTTATACATCAAAGGGTTTTACCTCTTTGCCACAAAGCTCACTGGTCGGGGCGATGAATTTAAATCGCATTGAAAAGCGTTAATCACCGATGATCAACCGGGCGGCTGCTTGCCTGGATTGCCTAAAGTCTCAAGCGCTCAGGCATCTATGCGGTACGCATCCGCAATCTGTTCTGCTTTGTCGACGGTGCAATCAAGATCCTTCAGCAGGCCATCCGCGAGACTGTAAACCCAGCCGTGTATCGCTAGTGGTTGGCCTCGCCGCCACGCGTTTTGCACAATAGTCGTGTGACACACATTAGACACTTGGGAGACGACATTCAATTCGCACAGCAGCTCTAATCGCTGAGTCTTATCCTCTATCGCATCGAGCTGCAACTGGTGATGATGCTGTACATCCTTAATATTGCGCAGCCAGTTATCAATCAGTCCGTTGTCCGCATTTTCGTAAGCTGCGGCAACACCACCGCAGCCATAATGACCCACTACCATCACATGCTTGACTTTCAATACATCGACCGCGTACTGCAATACCGTAAGGCAATTCAAGTCCGTATGCACCACCATATTGGCAACATTACGATGCACAAAGACTTCACCAGGCATCAGTCCAACAATTTGGTTGGCCGGCACCCTGCTGTCGGAGCAGCCTATCCATAAATACTCAGGACTTTGTTGTGCGGATAACTTTTCAAAAAACAGCGGGTCGCTGGCTTTGACGCTAAGAGCCCAATCCCGATTTTTTTCAAATAAAACGTCAAGCTTACTCACGGCAGTCCCTCAAAAAACCATAGTACTGAGGCGAGATTGCCCCACACAATTACCACCCCGAGCTATCACATCGTCAAGGGCTCTCTTCTGGCAACGATACAGCACAGCCCAAGAATTTTCATATTGGATAAAGAGTGTAAGCGGCCTATACTCATCATGCAATCATGAGAGGCAATGCCAATGGTCCGCGCACTGCCGCGCAACATCCAGCTGAAGCTAGAGCAGACCCTCTCGCAGTGGCCGCACTGGCACTGTACTCCTGAACTGACCCGCGCCCCGAATGTCGTGCGCATCCTGACTCCCGGCATCAGCAATTTTAGCGTGCTGGTTGAATCGGGGCAGCACTTCGTCGTGCGTATCGACGGGCTAGATCCAGCATCTAATGGACTCAACCGGCAAACAGAATGGCGCACGCTGGAAGCGGCTCACAGTGCCGGACTCGCGCCTCATCCACGCTACTTCAATCCTGAACTGGGCAGTCTCGTTTGCGACTATTTGGCACCGGAGGCGGCATACAACCTTGATATCACTGACGTTGGCCAATTACTGCGTGCCATCCATCAACTGCCCAGCCGGCATCACCGTCTGAACCTGATGGAACGGATTCTGCAGTATGAAAAGCGGCTGCAGCGCAACGGCCAATCGCTGAATGCTGGCCTGCAAAAAAGTGGAGAAGAGGTGTCAGAGATTCTATCGGAGATTAACCGCACGCCGCCTAGCACCGTACTGTGTCATAACGACTTGCTGCAGGCCAACCGTATTCATAGCGCTGGCAGGCTGTGGGCTATCGATTGGGAATACTGCGCCATGGGAAGCCCTTGGTATGACCTCGCGGTGGTTGCCAACGGCGATCTACTGTCTGAGGTAGAAACAGAAGCTCTGATGACGGCCTATTTAGGACGAACCGCCGATGCTCAGGAGCGGAGCCTGCTGGACCAATACAGCTGCATCTATCGGTACTTGGAACTGCTCTGGTACCTGGCGCTAGAAAAACCGGTTTTAAACGCGGCGGCTATCGAAGAAAAATCGGCGGCACTCATAAGCCTACTCTCACAGCGTTCAATCTAGTCGCGAAAATTGCTGAACTGCACAGGTGCGCCATTGTCCTCTTCGCGCAATAGCGCCATCACCTGCTGTAAATCGTCGCGTTTCTTTCCGGTAACCCGCACCTGATCGCCCTGAATCTGAGCCTGAACTTTCAGTTTTGCATCCTTAATCCGTTTAACGATGGCCTTACACTGGCTAGATTCTAGTCCGTGACGCAGCACGACCGTTGCGCGCACGGTCTTTCCCGTCGTCAGCATGTCCGAGACATCCATAGCTGCGGGATCAATATCGCATTTGATCAGCGCAGCGCGTAACATATCTTCCATCTGGCTCACCTGAAACTCCGCTTCCGCGGTTAGTACCACGCTGCGCTCTTCGCGCTCAAAGGAGGCCTCAACGCCCTTAAAATCGAACCGATTACCGACAATTCTTGCGGCCTGATCCACTGCATTAGTCAACTGATGTATATCTACTTCCGAAACCACATCAAACGATGGCATAGTGTCTCACTCCAAATTCGGCAAAATTTAAAATCACATAGTAATGTGCTGAGATCAGTTTTCATAGAAGACGTTGGCAACAAACACCGCGAATGACGGATAAAGGTTGTTGTACCTGAGGCCCGCGCGCTAGCCCCTCATGCATTGCGAATAACAAAAGGGCGCTATATGCGTGCAGCCGCAACGATTAACCTTGAACTCGCGACTGCGGTTGGCTAACGTGTTCTACGCAAAGAATAACCAACGGTTTAGCGGGAAATGATATGGCCAAAAATTTCACAACGGGGAGTTTTGTAGCGCGCTGGGGGTTCGCCGCAGCGCTGGTCTTCGGAACATACAACCCCAGCGGCTACTCTTATATCGGCTGGTTAATGTCTGAGGGCGTAACGTTTGGACCTGTGTTGGCAATCGTTGGTCTGGTGTTGCTGATAGCTTGGATTATCTATTTGCGTGCGACTTTGCTATCTCTAGGCTGGCTAGGGATTTCTCTTGGCGCCGCTCTGTTCGCTGCTATCATCTGGTTGCTGGTGGACATTGGTTGGCTGAGCATTCATTCGACCGGGGTTATCGCCTACTTGGCGCTACTTTTACTGTCGATAATATTGGCAACGGGGATGTCCTGGTCGCACATTCGCAGGCGCTTGACAGGTCAGATCGACGTCGATGATGTTGAAGGCTAAGGCGCGGCAGTAAAACGGTGGCTGCGAATTCTCTTTTGCGATACCGCACTGCCCAGCGCTTTGGGTTACCAATCCGCTACAGAAAAAACCTGCAGCACGGCCTCCCGATGAAATCAGCCGTAATCGCGGCGCTGCCGAGATAGCCATGTAAAATGGCGCCTCAACACAGGGTCCGAGTCGATTGCTTCAGGAGAAGCATAGGTTGCAGCCAACTGCTGCTCATCATAGGTTCGATGGATTGCATCATGACAGTCACGGCAGGTATAAATCCCCTTGCTCAATGACTCGCGGCTAAAGTTACGCTGATAGCGCCGCCGGCGATGCAGTTTTCGGGGAATAAGATGGTGAAATGTGAGAGGTTGTGGTCTCTGACAAAAAGGGCAAGGACCCGCCGCACTGCGCCGGGTCGCGAATGTTACGTGGTATTTAGACATGCTATTGCTTACGCTAAAAACGAGCGCCTGGATTGAATCCAAATACAGTCCATAAGCGTACATCTTTACTCCGGCTATAAACGCATCTGTTGTCGCTTAAAACCGTTGTCAACGAGTAAAGACGGAGTAAAATCATGAGACTTACCATCATCCAGTTTGCCGCATTGACCGATGCCGCTGATGTCACTATCCACTCCCTCGAGCAGGCGCTTTATCAAGTCACGGTAGCTTTACCCAGCGGTCCTCATCTGCTGGTGGATAAAAAGGGCAAAGCTATTGGCAGCCGAAGCCTGCAGAAGATGAGGGAGATGCTTCAGGTTTTACCCGTTGGTACAATCACCCTGCGGCACGAGTCCGCCTATGATGAAATGATCGGGCAGCCACCGAAAGAGTCCAGTAACGCGCTGGAGGTCAACTTGTCACATGAAATGTACCCCGAACCTATTATTCATTAATCGGTCACGGCATCAGAAAATGGCTCACAAACTTCACTCAATGCAACTCACTCTCAAACTCGGCAGCCTCGCCGCAATCGTTGCCGGTCTGCTGTTTATGGCTCAGGCATCCGCAGAACCGGATACGGATGACAACTACTATCGCTATGATCAACCTAACCGCGATGGCATCGGCAAAGTCTATATGGGCAGGGAAATTGCCCATGTGATGGGCCATCGCGGCGCAACTTGGCTAGAAAGGCCTGAGCGAGAACAGAAGGAGCGGACGGATCTGCTGCTCAGCTTGCTGGCGCTGCGCCCGGGGGACACGGTGGCGGACATTGGCGCTGGCACCGGCTACTTCTCGCTACCCATAGCCAGATTGGTAGGCCCAACAGGCCGCGTATTGGCAGTGGATATTCAACCCGAGATGCTAACAATCATCGAAGAACGGGCCCGCGCGGGAAAAATTGCCAATATCGTTCCGATCCTGGCCACAGAAACCGACCCAATGCTACCCGATAATACGGTGGACCTAGTCCTGATGGTCGATGCTTATCATGAGTTTTCTTTCCCTCGCGAAGTCATGACGCGCGTCGTAGACGCACTGTCTGAAGACGGCAGAATCGTACTGGTAGAATACCGTGAAGAGGACCTCGCCGTGCCAATCAAGCGGCTGCACAAGATGAGTGTCGCTCAGGCCAAGCGCGAAATGGCCGCTGTCGGTTTAGCGCTGGACCAACTGCATAAGAGCCTTCCCTGGCAACATGTTATGGTTTTTCGTCGCCAAACGAAGACCCAGTGAAGCCAATATGACAGCGTCTCGGTGATAGGCCTAGGCGGTAACACATAACCCTAGGGCTCTACTCACACAACATATGGCGCCCTATGCGTATAGTCTCGAGCTGCCGGGCAACGCTGGGACTATGCACCCCATCGTGTCCGCTGGGTGTACAATGTTTCCCGCTCTAGGTCCTAAAAAAAGGAGTCACAAAGTCATGCGACACAATCCGTTTTCAAACCCAATCCACGCATTTTGATGACACAACAGCCGCACTGGCATCTATTGGGCGCAGGGGCGATAGGTTGCCTATACGCGGGGCACCTTCGCAGTAGTGGATGCGATATTTCGCTGATCATGCGCAAAGGAACGCAGCCAGCGTCGCTGCCGATAATCACAGAACACGGGGGCATTCGCAGCGAACAACACGTACCCATTGTGACGCCTAATAGCGATGCGCCTATTTCCCATCTAGTGATCACAACAAAGGCATACGACGTAAGCGAGGCCGTGGCGAGCATTGCACACCTTTTAAGCGAGGACAGCGTAGTAGTGCTGCTGGTGAATGGCATGGGTCTCGCAGAGCAGTTGGCCGCAGATTGGCCACGCCTGAACATTTTTTGTGGCACCACGACCGAGGGCGCTTACAGTCTAGCGCCGCAGCACATTCAGCATACCGGTCGGGGGAAGACATGCATTGGCAAGCAGGGTGAAAAGAAACCCCCTCCATGGTTTGAACAGTGGTCTGATGCAATTGACACCTGCGTATGGGATAGCAATATTGAGGCAGCACTATGGTCAAAAATGGCTATCAATTGCATCATCAACCCTCTGACCGCCTTGCACAACTGTGCCAATGGCGAACTAAGCCAGCGCCCAGAGTTAATCACGCAAGTGACGACCTTGTGTGGTGAGGTTTCCAAGATTACTCGAGCGGCTGGCTTTGCAGCGATTGCCGCAGCATTGCCACAGTTGGTCGCGGGGGTCATTGCGGCCACTGCAAACAATCGTTCTTCGATGCTGCAGGATGTCGAGAAGGGTAGGCGCACCGAAATTGATTACATTACTGGCTTCCTGCTGCGAGTCGCAGACCAACATGGCATTGATGCCCCTCAAAATCGTGCATTATTGAAGAGCATAAAAAGCCATGAATGCTGACGCTCTGTCGTTGAAAAATTGACTACCCATAGTATTGTCTCGGCCATCACACATGTTCTTGGGCTGCAGCGTGGCCTTCGTATAGATCAGTGATAGAGCGCCAACGTCGTACTGCGCACTATATCGCGCCACTGCTGCATCGACATACCAGGGAACAAAATACCCTGCTGGTTAAAACGCAAACCCGATTGCTCACGATGAATCGCAAACACACACAGATTCGCTGCACAGTGCAGACTAACTTGAATACCCAGCTCGGGCGCCTCATTCCAATTCGTGGGTTCTCCGGCAGAATAGTAGATGGTTCTGGGAACGGCCCCAACCGGACCGATGACCCGCAGCCTACCCAGCTGTTCCGCCAGCGCGTTCTTCACCTCCTGCAGCAGCCAAGCAGAGGAAATACCGGGTAGTAATTCCATTTCTGCACTCACAGAGGTTATCGGCAACGCGAACCCAATAGGAGTCACCCTGCTTTGCGATGTCAGCACTGACGCTAACGTGATCATAATCACAATGGCAAGTACAGCAGCTGTGCGAACTGGCCACCTGAGCGCTGTTATCCGATGCCAGAATCCGGCGACTCTTGTGCCGGAGTGCACCGGTGCAAACTGTCCCTGGCATGCCAAGCCCTTAGGTATCAATAGAGGGATATGGGCGGGGGATTCACGCCGAAAATAGGGGCGAGCTTCAAGCAATAGACTATTGCCAGATGATATCGGAAGCCTCCGCAACAGCGACCGCAATACCTGTCGTACCTTGTGCACGTGCTGGGCTCTCTTAGCAGGGTCTTTTTGCAGAAGCCCGTCGATCAGCTCTACCAGTTGATCCGGCAACTCCACATCGCTACCAACGATGTCCTTCAAAGGACGAGCGGCGCGCGTTAGCAGCAAATTCGGGTCAGGCCGCCCATCACGAAAAAAAGGCTGTTCGCCGCTCAGCATGCGGTAAAACAGACAGCCCAAAGCGAACAGGTCGGCACGTCCATCTAACGGATAGCCAAGATACTGTTCCGGAGACAGTGCATGAAAGCTTCCCGCCGCCCATTCCCGAGATGGCTCCTCTCCAACGACCCTAGCAATCCCGAAATCGGTAAGCTTGGCTCGCCCGAACTCGGTGATCAATACGTTTGCGGCTTTCACATCACCATGCACGATGTGCTGTTGCTGTGCGAGCGCAAGCGCCCCGGCAATGTCTGCGCCGACTATCAGCACGCTTGCCAGCGAGGGACGCACCGCGGCCAGCAACTCTTCCAAGCTCGATCCCGGTACATATTCCATGATCAGGGCGAGGTGCGCACTAGACTCTACAACATCGTAGATCTGCACCACTTTGTGACTGTGCATACTAGCCACTAATTGCGCTTCACGCCGCAGCTGCTTGCGGGACCCGTGCTTGGCAGAAAGTGTGTAGATTTTAATGGCCACTCTACGCTGCAGTCGCTTGTCGTAACCGAGGAATACACTCCCCTGCCCGCCCTGATTAATCAGCCGCAGAATACGATAGGGCCCTACTTTGCTATCAAGGTTCATGCACTCAGTGATAAACAAGGCGTAAATTGCGCAAATGACAGCGCAGACTATTCACCGAGACCTGCAACTGCCTAGCGACAGCGGCGCTATCGCCACCGCGCTGAGTCATTACACGCTGCAACTCATCCAGTGAAATGTCTGTGGCCAAGCGATAACGAGGTGACATTTTAATACGCCGGTACACTGCGCCCCGCGAGACACCTAGCTGCAAAGCAACGCGTAGCGCTTCACTACCGTTAGAGACCATTGCCTGATCAAACGTAGCATCGTCGATATCTTGAATTTTACGGCGTGGCGGAAGCCCCCCTACTGAGTACGCTTTAGCATTTTTCTTGAGCAGCGTTGACTGCAGGTTTTCATTCAAGATCGGCGTCGTCTCACTTGCGACAACGATCTGTTGAGCGAAATTGACCAGCTCGCGAACGTTTCCCGGCCAGCGATAACTCACAAAACGAAAAAACAGTATTGCCCACGCGGCAATGTCCCGCGCGAGGCTCTGCGCATGAGGTAATAATTCAGTGCGTTCAGCCTCCGCTGCGCTACGCTGAAGAAAATGCAATAACAACTCACCAATATCTTCTGGGTGTTCATGCAGCGGCGGAAGCACTATTTCACAGGCCCCAAGACGGTGGCGCAATGCCGCTTTAAAATGGCAACCCTCACCCTCAAGCGCCGCATCCGTGGCGGATATCACGCGCACATCCACGCGTCTTATCGGGCCACCGACAGCCTGAATTTCACGCTGCTCTAGTACACGCAACAACAACGGTTGCACGTCCAAAGCGACATCTCCAATCTCATCCAGAAACAAGCTGCCACCCTGTGCCTGCTCAAAATAACCCGGGGTTGCTTTATCCGCGCCTGTAAAGGCGCCACGAGTACTGCCAAACAAAGCGGACGCCGCCAGCTCATTAGGGATTGCGGCCATATTGACACGGACCATGGGGCCGTCGGCCCGGCCACTAGCCTGGTGAATAGCGGTGGCAACCAATTCCTTGCCGGTTCCTGTTTCGCCCCGAATGAGTACGTCAAGGTCGCTTTTAGCGGTACGAGCGACCTGCTCTCGAATGTCATCCATACAAACACTGTTACCCCGCAACGGATCGCTATAATGGCTTGTTTGATTCTTTGTGATACTGCGCTTGGTCAGTCGCAGCATAAGAACAATACTGTGCCCTAGCATCAGAGGGACGCCCTCAAGCAACGTGTCCCTGCGCAGTTCGACGCTGCTGTGCAACTCGGTGATGCCGACGCGACACCGACTGGCCGAATCAAATCGACGAATCGTAAGACGCTTACCCTGATAGCTAAATTGCAATGCTCGGCGACTAACATGCGCGTCATCAAGCGCTGCGGGCGCGTGGCCGCGTGTTCCCATGAACTCGGGGCTGCGACGCCCCAGCACCCAAGGGACATCACCCGTTTGCAATGGCACCACAGCCTTGTGCCCAATGCGATCAGTGTCAGCATGAAAAATAATCGTCAGTACGAGATCCAATCCCGCGGGCGCACCTCCCAGCACGGCAATGATTGAAGGAAGGGTTAAATCCGTGTCAGCACGCCTCATCATGGATTTGGGTATCCGCCGACTGGTTGCGAAACAGAGAGTCGTTAGTGTTAAAGCTTAGCAGTTAGCCGCAAAAATGCCGTCGTAGGGTGATAATTAATGCGAGGAAATTCATAGGCGGCCAGCATCCTCCAAGCGCTGTCGATAACGATGCCAGTCAAAGGCAGGCCCTGGGTCGGTTTTGCGCCCCGGCGCAATATCGCAATGGCCAACGATTTTATCCTTGTGCATGGCCGGGTACTCAGCCAGCAGCGCCCTCGTCACCGCCGTCAGTGCGGTATATTGTGCTTCGGTGTAAGGGTCATCATCCGTGCCCTCAAGCTCAATGCCGATACTGAAATCGTTGCAATCGCTGCGCCCCTCGTAAGTGGACTGACCCGCATGCCAGGCACGCTCACCGAAATCAACAAATTGCACAAGATCACCACCGCGTTGTATCAACAGATGTGCTGACACCTTCATGCCACGGAGCTCTTCGAAGAAAGGGTGTTCGTCCCAGTCCAGACGATTCGTAAAAAATCGCTCGATGCAGTCGCCACCGTAACACCGCGGCGGGAGAGAGATATTGTGGATAACCAACAGATCTGGGGTGCAGTCTGGCGGGCGCACCTCGCAATTCGGTGAAGGCACCCACCTCGCCTCGCGCAACCAGCCCTGTTCCAGTGTGTATTGCATGCCTGCTATTGTTCCTCTCAATTGTTACCGACCATAGATTCAAGAGTCTACTCTGAATTCCTCTCAGTATGCAGACCACATACACTAAGCAATCGCAGTTAACAGCCGCCATGAGTAACTGCTACAATCGCATCACGTTCTCGCTACACACGTTTGTCTTATGAGCCAGCCCAAGTCCCAACTCATCGCCCCCGACCCTGCAGTGGTGCAACTGAATGTCCGTGCTGCTTTGGCAGAAGATGTGGGCAGTGGCGATATTACCGCCGCGTTGATTCCTCCAGAGGTCCGCGCGACAGGCCGTGTTATTAGCCGTGAATACGGCGTACTGTGCGGACAGGCCTGGGTGGATGCCGTTTTCGCTGCTCTGGATGAGACCGTGAGCCTTAAATGGCACCGCCAGGACGGGCAAACAGTCAACCCAGACGACACCCTGTTTACCCTTGAGGGGCCGGCGCGAAGTTTGCTCACCGGTGAGCGCTGTGCCCTCAACTTTCTGCAGCTACTGTCGGGGACAGCAACCATCAGTCGTCGCTACGCCGACGTCGTCAGTGGAACCGGCGTCAAATTGTTGGACACGCGTAAAACCATTCCCGGATTACGCGATGCACAAAAATACGCTGTGCGCTGCGGCGGCTGCCACAATCACCGCATCGGGCTGTACGATGCCTTCCTGATCAAGGAAAACCACATCACTGCCTGCGGCAGTATTGCTGCGGCAGTCACCGCTGCACGAAATTACGCGCCGGGGAAGCCGGTGGAAGTGGAAGTTGAAAATCTCTCAGAATTCGAAGAAGCGCTGGCCGCAGCCTGCGACAGAGTGATGCTGGACAATTTTCCTCTTGAGCATATTGTGCAGGCCGTCAGCCTGGCGAGTGGGCGCGTCGAGCTGGAAGCTTCTGGCAATGTCACCACAGAAACCTTGCTCGCCATTGCGCAAACCGGTGTGGACTTTATTTCAATTGGTGCGCTGACCAAGGACTGTCAACCGCTCGATCTATCCATGCGCCTGCTATAAAACCGCACGCCACAATCAGGGTCATTGCGAGAGCAAAGACCGCTTACTGACAACCACCCCGTTATTATCGGCGTAAATATAATCACCCGGCGCGATGTCCACGCCGCCGATGTGAAGGTCGATATCACGCTCCCCAACGCCGCGCTTTTCAGTCTTGATCGGACAACTGCCCAAGCTGTCTCTTATACACATCTCCGAGCCCACGAGACAGGCAGAAATCTCG
>OJFK01000312.1_pt1 | contig 12228 bp, 12 predicted proteins | sample 1594101 | NCBI WGS metagenome assembly OJFK01 (sample SAMN05416723, study PRJEB24817) | seawater metagenome | isolation source: Sea water | place: Canada:Atlantic | collected 2013-07
GAGATTTCTGCCTGTCTCGTGGGCTCGGAGATGTGTATAAGAGACAGTAATAGCAGTATGCATGTGGCCTTTGCCGTTTGTTCACTAGTAGGGATTACTTGTTTAGAATATGATATTAATATAGCTATCAACCTTTTAGGATTTGTTTTTTTCGGAACTGTTACAGGATATAATTTTGTGAAATATGCCACTGTTATTGTAAAACGAGATCATGAATTTTACTTTTCTTTAAAAATCATTCAACTAGTTTCTGTTATTGCATTGTTTTATTTTGCATTTCAGCTTTCTTGGATTATTTTAATGGTGTTCGGAAGTTTTGCAATGCTTACTTTTTTATATGCAATTCCACTACTTAAAAATAAAAATTTAAGAAATTTCACAGGAATAAAAATTACAATAGTTGCTTTTGTGTGGGCTGGAGTTACAGTTTTAATACCGATTATAAATGAAGGCGTATTATTTGATGCAGCTATTTGCTTAACTTTTTTACAAAGGTTTCTTTTTGTATTTGTATTAACGCTTCCATTTGAAATACGAGATTTACAATATGATGAGTCAATTTTAGAAACCTTACCTCAAAGAGTTGGTGTTAAAAAGACAAAAATTATAGGTGTTGTTCTTCTGATTTTAGTAGTATTGATGGAACTATTTGAAGATTCTACAAAACTCAATTACCTAGTAAGCTTATGGATTATTATGATTGTTTTATTAATTTTTTTATTGAATTCTAAGAAAAAACAATCTAAGTATTTTTCTTCTTTTTGGGTAGAAAGTATTCCTATGCTCTGGTTTGTAATCTTCTTATTATTGAAGACTTATTTAGACATTTCTTGATGGATTATTTCTTTTAAATCCTTTTTGTCGTTTAATGGCATTGTTTTAATATTCGATTTTTTAAAAACGTTTGAGAGTTTAATATTATTTTTTGTGTACGCTCTACAAGCGCTACAATATAATAAGTGAATGTTTAACTTAAGCCTTTCCCAAAAGGAAGCTTCTTTATATTGACTTTTGTCACATACGTGACCAGCTTCTTCACATTTCATACTATATTTTTAAAACCAGTTTTCATTTAAACAATCTGCCATCGCTTTTCTTGCACGGTGTATAATTACCCATAAATTAGACGGAGAAATATCAAATTCTTTACAAATTGCTTCTGTATCAAAATTATCTATAGTTTTCATCTTAAAAATGAGTGCATGTTTTTCGTTTAAATGGTCTAAACAATTATATATAGTAGTTCCTAATTCAGAATTTAGAATTAAATCTTCAGCATTTTTATCATAAGGATCACTTACACGTTCCTCTAGCCAATCCCCTTCAGATTCCTCGTCAGAATAAGTAATGCGAACCTCTGCTTTACCTTTATTAGAATTTATTTTTCGATAATGATCAATTATTTTTCTTTTAAGAATTGAAATCAACCAAGTACGCTCACTGGCTTCTCCTTTAAAATTATCTTTAGATTTTAATCCAGCTAAAAATGTTTCAGAAATTAAATCTTTAGCTATTTCGCTATCATTTACTCTAACAATAGTGAAATTGAACAAATAATCGGAATATTTATCCACCCATAAATTAGGATTAAGTTGATTATTTGACATCGTGGTTTTTATACAAAAATAGGAAAGATTTTCAAATTCTTAATTTTCTATTATTTCATTAAACCGGCTCTCTTTAATAAAGCCTCTGGATTTGGCTTTTTCCCTCTAAATTTAATATATAAATCTAATGGGTCTAAAGTTCCTCCTTGAGATAGTATGGTGTCTTTAAACTTGCTAGCAATTTCCTTATTAAAAATACCATTTTCTTTGAAATGTGCGAATGCATCAGCATCTAATACTTCTGCCCATTTATAGCTGTAATATCCTGAAGAATAACCACCTTGAAAAATATGAGAAAAAGCGGTACTCATACAATTTTCTTTCACATCTGGATAAAGTTGTGTGTTTGAAAAGGATTTATTTTCAAATTCTTTGACATTGTTGATTTCTGATGGATTATTGCCATGCCATGCCATGTCTAGTAAACTAAAGCTTAATTGACGCATCGTTTGCATTCCTTCATGAAAAGTAGCTGAGGCTTTAATTTTTTCAATCAATTCCATCGGGATTCCTTCACCTGTTTTATAATGTTTTGCAAAAAGCTCTAATGCTTCTTTTTCATAACACCAGTTTTCTAGGACTTGACTGGGTAATTCTACAAAATCCCAAGAAACATTGGTTCCTGACAAACCTTTATAAGTAGTATTTGCAAGCATTCCATGTAATCCATGTCCAAACTCGTGGAATAAAGTAGTTACTTCATTAAATGATAATAAGGAAGGTTTGCTTGTAGTTGGTTTGGTGAAATTACAAACATTAGAAATGTGCGGGCGTACATTTAAATTTTCATTTTTATATTGAGGCTTAAAAGAAGTCATCCAAGCGCCACCACGTTTACCAGGACGAGGATGAAAATCTGCATAAAAGAGTGCAATTAAATGGTTGTCTTTATCTGTTACGCTATAGGTTTTAACATCTTCATGATATTTGTCAATATCAAAAACTTCTTTAAAATTAAGGTCGTAAAGTTGATGAGCAATATTAAAAACCCCTTCTATAACGTTGTCTAATTTAAAATAGGGTTTTAATTGTTCAGCATCTAAATCAAAAAGTTTTTGTTTTAATTTTTCTGCATAATAAGCGCCATCCCATTTTTCAAGTTTTTTTAAACCATCTAATTCATTAGCAAAAGCCTTAAGTTGATCAAATTCATTTTTAGCAGCAGGTTTTGCTTTTTCAAGTAATTCATTTAAAAAATCAAATACTTTTTCGGGTGTTTTTGCCATTCGTTCTTCCAATACAAAATGAGCGTGAGACTTATAGCCAAGTAATTGAGCTCTTTTATAGCGAAGTTTTACTATTTCTAAAATAGTTGCTTGATTGTCAAATTCATTATTTTTAAAAGCCCTTTTTCCAAAAGCAATGGTGATTTTTTTGCGCAGTTCACGATGATCGGCATAGGTCACAAATGGAACATAACTTGGATGGTCTAATGTAAAAACCCATCCTTCCAATTCTTTTTCTTTAGCAGCCTGAGCAGCCATTTCGAGACTGCCTTCAGGCAAACCGGATAATTCTTCTTTATCGGTAATTTGCATTTGAAAATTATTGGTTTCTGCTAATACATTTTCTCCAAATTTTAATTTAAGTTGCGAAAGTTGGCTGTCAATTTCACGAAGAGTTTCTTGATCAATATTAGATAAGTTAGCACCATTTCTTGAGAACCCTTTATACTGTTTTTCAAGTAACATTTTTTGCTCTTCATTCAACAATAGTGAACCTCTATGGTCATAAACTTGTTTTACCCTTTTAAAAAGATTTTCGTTTAAGAGTAAATCGTTTTTAAAATCTGAAAGTAATGGAGATACTTCTTGAGCGATTTTTTGAATTTCATCATTGGTTTCAGCACTATTTAGATTAAAAAAAATGCTGCTAACTCGATCCAATTCCTTTCCAGTATTATCTAATGCTACGATTGTATTGTTGAAAGTAGGATTTTGATTATTATGAGTAATGTTATCAATTTCAGATTTAGTTACTTTAATAAAATGCTTTATGGCTGGAGAAAAATGCTCGTTTTTAATTTTTGAAAATGGAGCGGTATCAAAAGGCACTAATAAGGGGTTGTTCATAGGTATTCCTTAAAATTAAAAGGCTTGTTTTATTTTATTGGGAAATATTTTTTTAAGAAGGTGTTATTTAATGCTTTTTGCACTTTCTTCCACTTTTATTTTTAATCCTTCTTTATAGGCAATTATTTTATCTAAAACACACGCATCGCTTGTGCCAATTATTTGAGCAGCTAAAATACCTGCGTTTTTAGCTCCATTTAAAGCTACTGTTGCTACAGGAACTCCTCCAGGCATTTGTAAAATAGATAAAACAGAATCCCATCCATCAATTGAGTTTCTCGATTTAACGGGTACTCCAATAACTGGTAAAGGAGAGAGCGAAGCTACCATTCCAGGAAGGTGAGCTGCGCCACCTGCACCTGCAATAATTACAGAAAACCCTCTAGTATGAGCATTTTTAGCATAATCAAATAATTTTTCTGGAGTTCGATGAGCAGAAATAATGTCCACCTCAATTTCAATATCAAATCCTTTTAAAATGTCTATTGCTTCTTGCATAACAGGAAGGTCACTGGTACTTCCCATAATTATTCCTACTTTATTCATAATCTATTATTTTAAATTCAACTTTGGATTTAACATTAATTTTTAATTACTGATAACTTTAATGGTCTTTTTAACCATTTCAGCAATTTTATGAGCTTTGTATATGTCTTTATTTACGATGGTAACATGTCCCATTTTTCTAAAAGGTCTTGTTTGTTTTTTACCATAAATATGTGGGCTTACACCCTCTAGACTTAAAATGTTCTCCATGTTTTTATATTGAACATTTCCAGTATATCCTTCTTCTCCTACCAAATTTACCATTATTGCAGCAATTTTGCTATTGGTTTCTCCCAATGGAAGATTTAAAATAGCACGTAAATGTTGTTCAAATTGATTGGTTACACTGCCTTCAATACTATAATGGCCACTATTATGTGGTCTGGGAGCTACTTCGTTTACAATGATTTCGTCGTCTTCAGTTTGAAATAACTCAACCGCCAAAAGCCCCACGTGTTCAAATGCTTCTGAAACTTTTACCGCAATAGCTCTAGCTTTTTCAGCTACCTTGTCATCTATTCGTGCAGGGCAAATAACATATTCTACCTGATTAGCTTCAGGATGAAATTCCATTTCTACCACCGGATAGGTTTTAATTTCACCTTTTGGATTGCGAGCTACAATAACTGCTAATTCGTTTTTAAAAGTAATTAATTTCTCCGCAATACACGGAACGTTTCTTAATTGATTAAGGTCTTCTTTCTTTCTGATGATACTAACTCCCATACCATCATATCCACCTTTACTTTGTTTCCAAACAAAAGGAAAATCTAAATCTTGATCAGAAATTGCTTGTAATAAATTATTCTTTGAATTAAAAACTTGAAATGAAGAAGTAGGTATTTGATGCTTTTGATAAAATTGTTTTTGGGTTATTTTATCATTGATATTTCTTAAGGTCTTCGATGAAGGATAAACAATAATACCCTCGTTTTCTAATTTTTCTAAAGCTTCTATGTTTACAAGTTCAATTTCAAAAGTAAGAACATCTACTTTTTTTCCGAAATTATAAACAGTATCAAAATCCATTAAGTCGCCAATCTCAAAATGATCACAAGCGATCTTACAAGGCGCTTCCTTGCTTGGATCTATTACGTTGGTTTTAATATCAAATTTTCGAGTTTCGTATAAAAGCATCTTTCCTAATTGACCGCCACCTAAAATGCCTAACGTAAATTCTGAAGAGAAATAATGAGTCATAGGTTTGTAATTAAATGCAAAAATAAATCATTCTAATCAGATAGAGAAGTTTACAAGAAATAATAAGTTAATATGTATCTTTGCATCTTTATTTGCCAGTGCTAATTTTTCTGGCTAGTTATTATAAAAATTAGATTCTAAAATGATTCAATTACACGATTTATTCTTCAAAAAATTTATTTCAAAAACACAAATTAGCGAAGCGGTTAATGGTGTCGCGGTTAAAATAAATGATGATTATAAAGATAAAGCGCCTGTTTTTTTAATTGTATTAAATGGTGCTTTTTTTTTTGGTGCAGATATCATTAAAAATTTCCATGGAGATTGTGAAATGAGCTTTATAAAAGTTGCTTCCTATGTAGGTACACAATCAACAGGAAATGTATCTACAGTTATGGGAGTAGATCCTTCTTTAAAAGGGCGCGATGTAATTATTATTGAAGATATTGTAGATTCTGGTAATACAATAGCAGCTATTTTAAAAATACTTGAAAAAGAAGAAGTTAGAAGCTATAAAATTGCTACCATGTTTTATAAACCTCTTGCCTTTACAAAATCGTATAAGGTTGATTATATAGGTATGGAAATTGAAAATGATTTTATTGTTGGATATGGATTGGATTATAATGGTTTAGGAAGAAATTTGAATACTATTTATAAGTTAAAACCTCGAAAAATGAAAAATATCGTTTTATTTGGTCCTCCAGGTGCGGGAAAAGGAACTCAAGCAGAATATTTAAAAGTTAAATACAATCTGATACATATTTCTACTGGTGATGTATTTAGATACAATATAAAGAATAAAACTGAATTGGGAATATTAGCCAAATCTTATATGGATAAAGGCGATTTAGTTCCAGATGAGCTAACAATAGATATGCTAAAAGCTGAGGTAGACAAAAATACAGATGCTAAAGGTTTTGTTTTTGATGGATTTCCAAGAACTCATTCTCAAGCTGCAGCATTAGATACTTTTTTAGCTGAAAAGGGAGAGGGAGTTAATGCAATGGTTGCTTTAGAAGTAGCTGAAGATTTATTAGTTGCTCGTTTGTTAAAAAGAGGAGAGACAAGTGGGAGATCAGATGATCAAGACGAGCGTAAAATTAGAAACCGTTTTATTGAGTACAAAACAAAAACGGCGGTATTAAAAGATTATTACCAAGAGCAAGATAAGTATTTTGGAGTTGATGGAATAGGTAGTATTGAAGATATCACAGAAAGGTTATGTAGAGTTATTGATAAACTTTAGTAACTAATATAAATAGATTATAGTAAAATTTACGTTATTAATTATGACGGAAGGAAATTTTGTAGATTATGTAAAAATGCACCTTACTTCTGGTAAAGGAGGACAAGGTAGTGCGCATTTACGACGTGAAAAATATATTCCAAAAGGCGGGCCTGATGGAGGTGATGGAGGTCGTGGAGGTCATATAATTTTAAGGGGCAATCCCAATCTTTGGACACTTTATCATTTAAAATTTAAAAGACATTATAAGGCGGGTTATGGAGGGGCTGGAAGCAAACAAACCAGTACTGGTGCCGATGGAGAAGATGTGATTGTTGAAGTACCATTAGGAACTGTAGTTAGAGACTCCGAAACTCAAAATATAATTCTTGAAATTACTGAAGATGGTCAAGAATTTATTATTGCTAGAGGTGGTAAAGGAGGATTAGGAAATGATCATTTTAAAAGTTCAACGAATCAAACCCCTCGTTATGCTCAACCTGGATTAGATGGAGTAGAAGTAGATATCACTTTAGAATTAAAGGTGTTGGCAGATGTTGGCTTAGTAGGTTTCCCTAATGCAGGAAAATCGACTTTGCTTTCAGTTGTTACTGCAGCAAAACCAAAAATTGCGAATTACGAGTTTACAACTTTAAAACCTAATCTTGGTATTGTAAAATACCGTGATCATCAAACGTTTGTGATGGCAGATATTCCTGGAATTATTGAAGGAGCAGCAGAAGGAAAAGGTTTGGGGCATTATTTTTTAAGACATATTGAACGTAATTCTACACTGTTATTTTTAATTCCTGCTGATGCAGATGATATTAAAAAACAATACGATATTTTATTGGATGAGTTAAGACGTTACAATCCAGAAATGCTTGATAAGGATCGATTGATAGCTATTTCTAAATGTGATATGTTGGATGAAGAATTGCAAGCTGAAATGAAGCAAGAACTGGATGTCGATTTTAAAGGAATTCCCTATCTGTTTTTCTCTTCAGTTGCTCAACAAGGTTTAATGGAACTTAAAGATAAGCTATGGGGAATGTTAAATGATTAATGTTTTTATAGCTAAACATTTAATAGTTAATATAACCTCCATCTGAATCAAGGTAGAAAATCTATTCACATGGTGACAATAATAACTTTTACAGGGAAATTGTTGCATTTTTCCACTCTATACTAATTTTAATATCAAATTTTATTAGGAAATTAAAGTTCAATTATAGAAAATGTGATTTAAATAAATCAATCTGTATCTTTACTATCGTTTACTTAAAATAGTTCTAATTTAAAAATACTCCTTCTTAGGAACCTTATTTATGAAGATACATTTTATAGCTATTGGTGGTGCTGCCATGCATAATTTAGCATTGGCACTACATTTAAAAGGAGATGCCATTACCGGAAGTGATGATGAAATATTTGACCCTTCAAAAAGCAGGTTAAGTGCAAGCGGAATATTACCAAAAGTATTTGGATGGTTTCCGGAAAAAATCACAACTCATTTAGATGCCATAGTTTTAGGAATGCATGCAAAAGCAGACAATCCAGAATTGTTAAAAGCACAAGAACTAGGATTGAAAATTTACTCGTATCCAGAATTTTTATACGAACAATCCAAATTTAAAACACGTGTAGTGATTGGTGGAAGTCATGGAAAAACTACGATTACTTCTATGATTCTTCATGTGATGCATTATTTTAATCGAGAGGTAGATTATATGGTAGGTGCCCAATTAGAAGGATTTGACGTGATGGTTAAACTTACAGAACACAATGATTTTATAATTCTAGAAGGTGACGAATATTTGAGTTCTCCAATAGATAGACGGCCAAAATTTCATCTTTACAAGCCAAATATTGCTTTGTTAAGTGGAATCGCTTGGGATCACATTAATGTATTTCCTACTTGGGAAAATTATGTTGAACAGTTTAGCATTTTTGTAGATTCTATAGTAGAAGGAGGCAGTATTACTTACAATATAGAAGATGCTGAGGTGAAAAAAGTTGTTGAGAGTTCAGAAAATACCATTAGAAAATTCCCATACCAAACTCCAAATTATAAAGTACAAGGCGGTACCACGCTTTTAGAAACAGAAGAAGGGCCGATGCCCATTGAAATATTTGGTAAACATAACTTAAATAATTTAGCAGGAGCCAAATGGATTTGTCAGCAAATGGGAATTGATGAAAACGATTTTTATGAAGCAATTTCTACATTTCAAGGCGCGAGTAAACGATTAGAGAAAATTGCGGAAACTGAAAAAAGCATTGCTTATAAAGATTTCGCACATTCTCCATCAAAAGTATTGGCAACAACTAATGCTTTAAAAAATCAATATCCAAATAGAAAATTGATTGCTTGTTTAGAGTTGCATACCTATAGTAGTTTAAATCCTGAGTTTTTAAAAGAATATAAAGGTGCTTTGGATGCTGCAGATGTAGCTGTTGTTTTTTACTCACCCCACGCAGTAGAAATTAAAAAACTAAAAACTATTAGCAGTGAGCAAATTGCCAATGCTTTTCAAAGAGAAAATTTAATTATCTATACCAACCCAATAGCGTTTAAAACGTTTTTATTTTCTCAAGAATTTAATGACACATCACTATTGCTAATGAGCAGTGGGGATTATGGAGGACTAGATTTTAAAGAACTAAAGAATTTGATAGCCTAATGTGATTAATTTATAACTACATTTCATCAATAAATCCAGTAATGTCTTTACTGGATTTTTATTAGAGTGATATTACCTTTAATATGAACAATAATATAATTCCAGGTAGGTAATTGTTTGGTAGTGTAAACCCTTGGCGATATATAAGTGTCAGGGCCTCTAAAAACAACAGTAACTTCACTAGTATTTTTAGGGTAGTTACCGTCGATTGTATTTGTAGATATGAGCAACCAATTTACCGCTTGTTTCATTATAAATAATAGGTATGTGAGTAATTAATGGTAGTCCATTTAAAACAGAAATTAACATTCCAAAAGGATAGGCTTTAATTACCTTAATCATTTTTTGAATATCGGTTGATTGATGATGCTTTGGCGGATACATTTTAATAAAAATATTTTTCAGTTTAAATATACATCATTATCTTTAATGGCTCCCCGGTAATAAAAATCATTCACTTTGAAAGAATACAAACCCTCTTTTTCCATAAAGCAATGGAGTGAAGATGACCGTCCAAGAGAGAAATTATTGCTAAAAGGCAAAAATGCATTAAGCCACGCAGAACTAATTGCCATACTAATTAACTCTGGTAATAGAGAAGAAAGTGCAGTAGCCTTGAGCCAACGAATACTAGCTTCTGTTGCTATCAATTTAAATGAACTCGGTAAATTATCGGTAAAAGACCTAATGAAATTTAAAGGTATTGGAGAAGCAAAAGCTATAACCATCCTAGCAGCATTAGAATTAGGAAGAAGGCGTAGGGGAGAAGAAGCATTAGAAAAGAAAAAAATAACATCCAGTTCTTCAGTTTTTGAATTAATGCAGCCTATTATTGGTGAATTACCTCACGAGGAATTTTGGATTGTTTATTTAAATAATTCAAATAAAGTATTGCAAAAAATACAGTTAAGCAAAGGAGGCATCACAGGCACATTAGTTGACATTAGGTTAGTATTAAAAACTGCTTTGCAAATTGGTGCAGTTGGTCTCATTTTAACTCATAACCACCCTTCTGGAACGCTCCTGCCAAGCCAAGCAGATAAAAATATTACTAAAAAATTAAAAATTGGAAGTGAAAGTATAGACATAAAAGTGTTGGATCATCTAATTATTACTGAAAAAGCGTATTTTAGCTTTGCTGATGAAAACCTGCTATAGTACTTTTTATGTTATTAATTTACGCTCTTAAAACGACGCAACGAATCACCTATATTTTCAAGCATATTTGCTTTAGAATTTTAGGTATTGAAGTAAAGTTTACCTCTACAATAGAAGAGTTTATAGCTTACTCTGGCCCAAAATTATCGTATGGTAAGAAAGAATTAGGTAACGAATTATTTATTCAAAGTTCCGAATTATTAATGCAAGAAGGGTTTGAAAGTATCGATATTACTGTTAAAGATTGGGAAGACACAAAATGTTTCTTTGCTGTGGGAAAGAATAGCTCCTTGCCATTTGATATTTTTTCTGCCAGTTTCTATTTATTATCTAGATATGAAGAGTATTTACCACAGGTTAAAGATGAAAAAGGACGTTTTTTAGCTTCAGAAAGTATCGCTTTTAAATCTGGTTTTTTACAAGATCCTGTAGTTGATATTTGGGCTTATAAGTTCAAGGATTTATTACTGCAAAATTTTCCCGATATTAAATCCTCCATAAGGAAGCCTATTATTCATACTATTATCAATGCAAACCAGCCATCATTATACAAGAACAAAGGTTTGTTAAGAACAATGATTGGTTTTTTTAATGATTTGTTCAGCTTTAATTTAAAAAGTATTTTTGATAGAATTAGGGTATTGTTTGGGTTTAGAAAAGATCCATTTAATACGTTTAATTGGATGATAAATTCGGCAAAAAACAGTAAGTCTAAATTGACCGTTTTCTTTTTATTAGGAGCATCTAAAAATTTTGAAGAAAGTTTAAATTCTCAAAAAGAATCTTTTAAATTATTGATTAAAAATGTTTCAGATTATCAAGAAATAGGTTTGATATTTTCGGATGAAGCATTAAAAGATTTAGTGGTTCTAAATAAAGAAAAAGAAAAAATAGAAGCGATTACAAATAGAGTTTTAATGCGCTCAATGAATAATGATTATTTAGTAAGCTTACCTCATAATTACCGAAATTTAATAGAATTAGAAATTGCAACGGATTATACCATGGTGTACGAAAATGTAATAGGTTTTAGGGCAAGTACCTGTTCTCCTTTTCTGTTTTATGATTTGGATTATGAAATTGTTACTCCATTAAAAATACATCCAATAGCCTTGGTTACAAAAGGATTAAATAAAATAGCTACTTCAAAAAAACTAGATACCATTCAAAAAATGATGGAATCTGTTAAAAAAGTAAACGGTACTTTTTCGATGATATTTTATAATTACAATTTCATGAATAGTAGAAAAAATACTATTTTGGAAACAATTTTTCTGAAATTAATAAATAGAATTTAATGGCAAATAGCTTACTGGTAAAAGATGTTTTTTTTGACCTAGATCACACCTTATGGGATTTTGATAAAAACTCAAAGCTCGCATATAAAAGAGTCTTTAAACAATTTGAAATTGATATAGAATTTGAGCGTTTTATTAAAATATACGAGCCAATTAATCTAGAATATTGGAAAAAATATAGAGAAGAAAGAGTTACGAAAGAAGTATTGCGTAGAGGTAGGCTTATTGATTCCTTTAAAATGTTTAATAAAAAATATACTACGCTTACCATAGATAAATTAGCAGATGCTTATATTGAAGAACTTCCATTGGACAATCACCTTTTTGATGGAGCATTACATATTTTAGACTATTTAACTGAAAAGTACCAACTTCATATAATAACTACTGTCTCTTATACACATCTCCGAGCCCACGAGACAGGCAGAAATCTCG
>OJFK01000313.1_pt1 | contig 12203 bp, 12 predicted proteins | sample 1594101 | NCBI WGS metagenome assembly OJFK01 (sample SAMN05416723, study PRJEB24817) | seawater metagenome | isolation source: Sea water | place: Canada:Atlantic | collected 2013-07
TTTCTGCCTGTCTCGTGGGCTCGGAGATGTGTATAAGAGACAGTAAGTTATCACTCATTTTTCGTATTTTCGCAATCTCAAAACCGAATAACAATGGCTAAGTTCGAATTAAAATTACCCAAGATGGGAGAAAGCGTTGCAGAAGCAACCATTACCTCTTGGTTAAAAGAAGTTGGAGATATAATAGAGTTAGATGAAGCAATTGTAGAAATTGCAACAGATAAAGTAGATTCTGAGGTTCCTAGTGAAGTAGAAGGTACACTTGTAGAAATTTTATTTGATAAAGATGCTGTTGTAGGAGTTGGCCAGACTATTGCTATTATTGAAACGTCTTCAGATGATGTTATAGAAAATCAATCGAGCCCAGAAACACAAGAAATAGCAGCACAGGTAACTCAGTTAGAGAAGACTGTTGAAGCTGCTGTAGAAGTTACCAATACCCCCATATCTAAAACATCAGAATCAGGAAAATTCTTTTCGCCTTTGGTAAGAAAAATTGCAGAAACGGAAGGCTTGTCTATGGAGCAATTGGAAATGATTTTAGGAACAGGTAAAGATGGAAGAGTTACTAAAAACGATATTCTTTCCTACATAGAAAATAGAAATAACATACAGTCAGTAGGGGTGTCAGAGGTATTAAAACCTTCAGCTATTAAACAAGTTGTAAAGCCAGCTCCAGTATCTGTGAATGGTGGAGATGAAATCATAGAAATGACTCGTATGGGTAAATTGGTTTCTAAGCACATGGTAGCTTCTGTTCAAACATCTGCTCATGTTCAATCATTTATTGAAATAGATGTTACAAATATTGTAAAATGGCGAGCTAGCGTAAAAGATGCATATTTTGCCAGAGAAGGAGAGAAATTAACTTTTACACCAATATTAATGCACGCGGTAGCTACTACCATTAAGAAGTTTCCAATGATTAATATTGCTGTGCAGGGTGATACCATTATTAAAAAGAAAGATATTAATTTAGGAATGGCAGCGGCGCTTCCAGATGGTAATTTAATTGTACCAGTCATAAAAAATGCAGATCAATTAAACTTAGTTGGTATGACCAAACAAGTAAATGATTTGGCAGCTAGAGCAAGAAATAATCAGTTAAAACCAGACGAAATTCAAGGAGGAACCTACACTGTAACTAATGTTGGAAGTTTTGGATCTGTAATGGGAACTCCAATTATAAATCAACCACAGGTTGCTATTTTGGCTTTAGGTGCTATTCGAAAAGTTCCTGCTGTGATAGAAACAGTAGAAGGAGATTTTATTGGAATTAGGCAAAAGATGTTTGTGTCTCATTCTTATGACCATAGAGTCGTAAACGGTGCATTGGGTGGTATGTTTATTAAAACATTAAAAGAAACCCTTGAAGCTTGGGATATGAATCAAGAATTTTAATAAATAAAATAAAAAAAATGAAAAAAGTACTTATTGCATTATTAGTTATTACAACATTATCTGCAACAGCTCAAGAATCTGTTTTATTACGTTTAAACTATACCAAAGGAGATAGCTATCTTGTTTCTGTAGATTCTAAACAGAGTACGGGAATGCAGGGTGGAATGAATATGAAAATGACCATGGGAATGATTGTCACAGAAGTAGCAGCAGAAAACATTAAAACAGAATCTCAAATAACAGCTGTTGTAATGGATATGATGCAAGGAGGCATGACTATGAGTTATGATTCTAATAAGAAAGAAGAAGAACTAGATCAGATGGGGCAAATGATGAAATCTCAGTTTGATCCAATGATGAAATCTACCATTTATACGTCACAAGACAGAATGGGAAATATGATTGAAACTAAGGTAGAGCCAAGCATTCCTGGGATGGAGCAACTAACTACTAGTTCAAATGCAATTAATTATCCTAAAGAAAAAGTAACTGTTGGTTCTTCTTGGACTTCTGAAAAAAACAATCAAGGAATGACAATGAGTACTACCTTTACGGTAAGTAGCATTGCCAATGGAGTTGTTACTTTAGATGTTTCAGGAAAGGTTAGTGGTGCAGGAACTGGTTCTATTAAAGGAAAAACAACAGTTGATATTAGTAGTGGAGTTCCAACAAGCGCAACTTTAGAAGTAACCATTTCTGCTCAAGGAATGGATATCACTGCAACGACTAATACTACAACTACAAAAATCTAGTTTCTTACGATACATTATAAAAAAAACCTCTAGAATTTTCTAGAGGTTTTTTTTATAGTTAGGTTTTTTAAAACTCTAGGCTAACATCGTAACAGGGTTTTCAATATAAGCTCTTACAGTTTGTAAGAATTGAGCCCCTGTAGCACCATCTACGGTTCTATGATCACAAGCTAAAGTTACTTTCATTGTATTACCAACAACAATAAGACCGTCTTTTACTACTGGTTTTTGCTCAATAGCTCCCACTGATAAAATGGCTGAATTTGGTTGATTAATAATAGATGTAAATTCTTGAATTCCAAACATTCCTAAGTTAGAAATAGTGAATGTGCTTCCTTCCATTTCGTTAGGAGCAATTTTTTTAGTTCTCGCTTTTCCTGCTAAATCACGAACAGTGCTTCCAATTTGAGTTAAACTCATTTGATCTGTAAATTTTAAGACAGGTACTAAAAGACCATCATCTACGGCTACAGCAACCCCCACATGAATATGATGATTGTATCTAGTTGTATCTCCATTCCAAGAAGTATTTACTTGAGGATGCTTTTTTAATGCCATAGCGCAAGCTTTTACGATCATGTCGTTAAAAGATACCTTAGTTTCTGGTAAAGCATTAATTGTTTTACGAGAAGCAATTGCACTGTCCATATCTAACTCTATAGTAAGATAATAATGTGGAGCAGTAAATTTAGACTCTCCTAGACGTTTGGCAATAACTTTACGCATTTGAGAATTCTTTACTTCTTCGTAAGACTCTTCGCCAACGGGTGTGTAAGTTGCTAATGGAGTTGCGGTTTGGGTTGTTTGAGTTGGTGTTGCCTCTACTGCAGCAGCAGGAGTGTAGTTTTCTACATCCTTTTTTACAATTCTACCATTTTCTCCAGAACCTTTCACATCTGCTAAGTTAATACCTTTATCTTTTGCGATTTTCTTGGCTAGAGGAGAAGCAAAAATTCTTCCACCAGTATTATTTGATTTAGAAACTTCAGCCGTTTGTTCTTCTATTTGAACTGTTTCAGTAGTTGAAGCTTCTGTTGTAGTTTCAATTGTGTCTGATGAAATAGTTCCTTCTTTATGAGCAGTTACTAGTGCAGATACATCTGTACCTTCTGGTCCTATGATAGTTAATAAACTATCTACTTTTGCACTTTCTCCTTCTCCAACGCCAATATATAATAAAACACCTTCATAGAAAGATTCAAATTCCATGGTAGCTTTATCTGTTTCAATTTCGGCTAAAATATCTCCTTCTTCAATTTTGTCACCAATATTTTTTAACCAAGAAGCTACTGTTCCTTCTTCCATGGTATCACTTAATCTAGGCATCGAAATTACCTGAACTCCCTCAGGAATAGCGGTAGCGCTTTGCTCTTTAGAGATCTCTTTTGTGGTATCTTCAGATGTTACTTCTTGAGAAGTTGCAGCTGCTCCATTCAAAATTTCTGAAATATCTTCTCCTTCTTCACCAATAATGGCTAAAAGCACATCTACTGGAGATGTTTCTCCTTCTTGAACACCAATATGCAATAAAGTTCCTTCATTAAAAGATTCAAATTCCATAGTTGCTTTGTCAGTTTCAATTTCAGCAAGAATATCTCCTTCTTCAATTTTATCGCCAACTTGCTTTAACCATTTTGCCACAACACCTTCTTCCATGGTGTCACTTAAGCGAGGCATATTTACTAGTATTGCCATATATCTATTCCTAAATTAATTTTTTTACTCTTGCCTTTTTAATTAGTAATAACTAAATTAGTAAGAGTTATTCTATACTTTAAACCCACATTGGGCTATTTGATAAAAGGATAATCTTTTTGTTCGTATACCACATCATGTAACTGACTAATTTCTGGATATGGAGATTCTTCTGCGAATTTCTCACATTCTTTAACCTTGTCTTTTACTTGTTGGTTTATTTCTTCAATTTCTTCAAGTGAAGCGTAATTTTTATCTTTAATGATATCAAGTACTTGTGTTATTGGATCAATTTTCTTGTACTCTGCCACTTCGTCTTTAGTTCTGTAATGTTGAGCGTCAGACATAGAATGACCTCTGTAACGATAGGTTTTCATTTCTAAAAATGTTGGCCCATCACCCCGTCTTGCTCTCTGTATGGCTTCATCTACTGCTTCAGCAACCTTAATAGGGTTCATACCATCTACTGGTCCACAAGGCATTTCATAGCCTAAACCTAATTTCCAGATATCTGTATGATTTGCTGTTCTTTCTACAGAAGTTCCCATGGCATATCCATTATTTTCAACAATAAATACTACAGGTAATTTCCACAACATAGCCATATTAAAAGTTTCATGAAGAGAACCCTGTCTAGCAGCACCATCACCAAAACAGGTTAGGGTAACGCCATCACTTCCTTTGTATTTATCACCAAAAGCAATACCAGCTCCTAAAGGAATTTGACCTCCTACAATTCCATGACCACCATAAAAACCGTGTTTTTTTGAAAAAATGTGCATAGAGCCTCCCATTCCTTTAGAAGTACCCGTTACTTTTCCATACAATTCTGCCATCACTCTTTTTGGATCTTCTCCCATACCAATGGGCTGAACATGGTTTCTGTATGCAGTAATCATTTTATCTTTAGACAAGTCCATAGCATGTAAAGCACCCGCTAAAACAGCTTCTTGACCATTGTATAAATGTAGGAAACCTCTTACTTTTTGTTGGATATAGACAGAAGCTAATTTATCTTCAAATTTTCTCCAAAATAACATGTCTTTATACCAATTAATATAGGTCTGCTTGGTAACTTTTTTCATTCTTTTTTGTTGTTTGTTTTCAAATTAGGGATCCTGCTAAATTGAAGGATTCTTACTACAAAAATAAATGAATTAAGTAGAATAAAAAAAGTAGTAGTAATTAAATTAATTACAACGTTTTCGTTTGGTGTATTTATTTGTCTTTTGCTATGATAACAGTGGCTTTAGCGCCAGTAGCAAGATTCCATTCGTTAGATGAAATAAGGTTTCCAGAGTCATCAAAAACTTTAAAACCAGCTGTGTTTGGACCAGAAGTTCCTTGGTTTAATGCAATAAAGGCAATTTTATTAATTCCTACCTGTAATGGAAGATCAAAACTTTGATAAGAACCTTGTAGGGTGATGTTTCTTATAACAGGAATGTCATTAATGGTAATAGTTACCCTATCTCCATCTGGATATTGAAAATCTCTACAAATAATTCGCACAGATTCAGATTGGGTTCTAAAACTCCCCAGATCTTGATCTATCTTAGGAAAGGGAGCATTTATTCTTTTCCAAGACTTTAAAAAACGTTCTTCAGACATTTTTGCTGCTGAAAGAATTCCTTTGTTATTTAAATCGTCTTCTTTTTTCTTTTTTGCGTCTTGCTTATTTTTGTTGTCAAATGCTTTTTTAAATCCATCATTATTTCCAATTTCTAAAGAAATTGGTTTTTTTATTTTTTTAGATGGAACCGCAAGAATAACTTTCTTTCCACTATTTTTTTTATTAGAATCTGCAATGGTATCTATTTGACTAGATACATGGAAGCTAACGAGCAAAAGGACGTAAAAAAGGATATTTTTAAATGACTTCAAAACAACTGGTAGTTTTATCTTATTCTGTACAAATATAATGCCGATATGATAGTAAGTCGTTTAGATTTTGTTAAAAGTTACTTATTCAATTAGAAAATTAAAGTAAGTAGTTGGATAAGGTTCATCTTTTAGTGTAAAGTGCCACCATTCATTATCATAGGGTATAAAACCATTTTTAATCATAATAGTTCTAAGTAACATCCTATTTTTCATTTGAGCTTCAGTAATTTTTTTATAAAATGGATGAGATTTTTCGCCAAAAAAATCATAAGAACTACCCATGTCTACTTCTTTGTTTGTTTTTACATCAACAATACTAAGATCTACCGTACTGCCTCTTGTATGGCCAGATTTAGATGCAATAAAACCTAGTGTAAATAGCTCCGATTTCTGAACATCTGGATAATATAACTGCTTCATTAAGGTGTCATTCATTACTTTGGCCCATCTAACAAAATGATCTACAGCTTGTTGAGGCCTGTAGGCATCAAAAATTTTAAGACTCAGGCCAGAAAGTATCAATTTAGTTTGAATTTCTTTTAAAGCCTTGGCTGCAGGCGTTGAGATAATAAGGCTATCTTTTAAATAGCCATCTATAGGTTTTCCTATAAAATTATTTGAAGTAGCATATCTTAACTCCTTCTTAATTGTTGCATCAATTTCAGATACATAAGAAAAGCCCTTTGGGAGTGTTTGACTGCTAATTTGAGAACTAATTAATACTGTAAAAAAAATAATAAATGATTTCATGCCTTAAAAGTATTGAAAATATTTAATTTTGTGCTCTTATGGAAACATTAACATTAACCACACCAGCCTTATTATTTTCAGCAATTTCTTTAATTATGTTGGCATATACTAATAGATTTTTAGCCTATGCAGCAGTGATTAGAAATTTACACGATGTGTATTTAGATAAAAAAGACGAATCTTTATTAAGACAAATCAAAAATTTAAAACTTAGGCTCACGTTAACTCGTTGGATGCAAATTTTTGGAATAGGAAGCTTATTGTTATGTGTGCTAACCATGTTTTTAATTTATATAGAATATAAAATTATAGCCGTTTGGTTGTTTGGTATTGCACTGATGTTATTGCTTATTTCTTTAGCTTTATTAATTAGAGAAATACAAATTTCATCAGAGGCATTAGAGCATCATCTGGCTGATATAGAAGAACATTTGAAAAAAAAATAAGAGCTGATGTATTTCAAACAGCTCTAATTGAAGTAATTTAATTTACTAACAAAACCAACTACTATTTTCCCTTTTCATAGAATTCTTTATCTTGGAGAAACTCTTCCACCAGATGAGGTCTTTTTAGTTACTTTTTTAGGGCTCCCTTCAAAGGAAATACCTCCTCCGCTACTGGCTTTTCCATCTATAGATGAAGATGCATATACGCTTATACTAGCACCGCTACTTACTTTTGCAACAACATCTTTAGAGACTAATTTATAGGCAGTTATAGAACTACCACTTGATGCACTTGTTTCATGCGAAGTTGTTTCTCCAGAGAGGTTTAAGCTAGATCCGCTACTAGATGTTGAAATTACACTGGTGGTATTTGCTTCTATTTGCGAACTAGATCCGCTACTAGTACTAGAAATAAGATTGGTAGCTGCAACTTCTATAGTTAAATTAGCACCACTACTAGAGCTAACATCTAAATTGGTAGCTTTTAAAACACTTTCAGAAACAACAATACTTCCACTAGAAGCGGTGAGTTCTTCTATGGTATTTACGGTTAGATACACTTTTTTAGCGGCTGATTTCCAAATATTTTTCTTTGTGTAAATTTTTAATTTTCCATCAACAACCTCTGTAATAATAATGTCATGTAAATTTTCATCTGCTTCTACAGTTAGCGAAATTTCACTTCCTTGTTGTATGAATAATTCTATACCAGTACTCACTCTTACTTTGGTAAAATCTGTACTAATATCTCTTTTAATAGAGGTTACATTGTTGTTTCCTTCTACTCTATTTAGCATATCTATGCCACAAGAAGTAAGCGTGGTTAAGAATAGTACAGCTGTTACTTTAATGATTGTTTTTTTCATGATGTTTATTTTTTACAAATGTCTAATTTTAAGTATGTTTTTTAGAATATAAAGCACTCAATTGTTATTTTTCTTGGATGAGTTGTTTTTTAGAATAGTATCCTTTTTAGATTATTGGCTCTTCTATGCAATCTGTACAGTCTAATCCTTTGTCTGTCATTTTAAAATAATGACCAACCATATCTGTATCGTACATACTGTCTATACTAGCTATATTGTATAAGAAGCTTTGAGTAGTTTTGTCTAAAAACACAGTGCTATTCTCAGGAATATATATAGTAGCATATACTACTTCATCACTAAATCTATAGGTTAAATGAGATAAGAAAAACCCATTTAATTGAAGGGTGTTTTGTACTTCTTCATATTTGTAGTCTATTCCTGTTGCATTTTCTGTTGCTTTGGTTTTATTTCTTCCTTCAGAAACTTTTCTAATTTTTATAGAACTAGCCTCAGAATTACTTTTTTCTACGGCTACTTTTATATTTGTTGAATAGATTTTCTCTAATTTATTATCAGACACAAACACTCGTTTAGAACTTCTTCTTAAGGTTTCTTGAAAAAATAGCATATCATCATTTATCATTTCTAAATGCAAGGTATCTGTTGGTTTAATAACAAGCTCTGAAGCGCTTATTTTAGTGCCATTATAAGCACTAGATGTTCCTAATTCTATTCCTGTAAACAGCAATGTTAGCAGCGCAATAATCCAAATTCCTAACAATGATAAAGAGACAGTCTTACCAAGCTTTTTTATGTTGCTAGAAATAATTCTAAGCCCTAACACAAATAGAATTAAGAATGGAAACCCTATTAATACAAACAAGGCAATAGCCAATACCCAGTAGGGTATGAGTGAATCAAACATAAAGTTTGGAAGGTTTATAAAATCTTCACCATATCCTAGTAATTCAAAACTTCCCAAAGAGAATATTGCTAAGAATAGTAAAACCAGTATAATCGAAGAGAAAATAATGATAATAACCCCAATAAATTTTCCTATCATATTAAACAATACACTAAAAATAATCCCTATAACACCTATCAGCTCTTGTAAGCCAGAAGTTGCTTTCTTACCATTTTTTTGAAAACCATCTGCTACTTTTTTTTTTACATTATTGGCACCGTCTTCAAGGGTTTCTTTGATAGCACTAAATTCTTCACGAATTTTTTTTTCAATATTATCTATAGTTACATGTTCACCTTCCATTTCTAGTTTCTCTGCTGTTGTGGTTGCCTCAGGTAATAAGACCCATAAAATAATATAGATTAAAAACCCAAATCCAGCACTAAAAAACAAGGCAATTAGAAGCAGTCGCAACCAAATAGCATCAATTCCTAAATAATGGCCAACACCTGCAGCTACACCTCCTAAGAATTTATCATCTCCATCTCTGTATAATTTCCTATTGCTGGTTTTTTTTCTTTGGTAGCTAGATGAGTTGTCTGTATACCCAGTTTCATTCTCTTCATAATCTTCTGGCTCTCCCATTATTTTAATGATATTGCTAATGTCTTGTTCGTTAACTACTTGGCGAGCATCTGCAATTTTTTCGGATAATAATTCACTAATGCGAGCCTCTATATCTGCAATAATTTCGTTTTTTCCTTGAGGATCATCGCTAAGTGATTTAGAAATTGCATCTAGATATCTTCTTAATTTTTGATAAGCAGTCTCATCTATATGAAAAAAATAGCCTCCTAAATTTATATTGATAGTCTTATTCATCGGTTTTTTTTATTTTTTGCTTGTTATTTGGTTTACAGCTGTCTTTAAATTACTCCATGTTGTATCTAATTCTTTTAAAAAGAGTTTGCCACTTTCTGTGAGAACATAATATTTTCTTGGCGGGCCAGAGGTAGACTCTTCCCAACGATAAGACAATAGTCCTGAATTTTTTAACCTTGTTAATAAGGGGTATATAGTACCTTCAACTACAATCATTTCTGCACTTTTTAAGGTAGAGATAATTTCAGAAGTATAGGCATCACCATGTTGTAAAATAGATAAGATGCAGTACTCTAATACTCCTTTACGCATCTGTGCTTTTGTGTTTTCTATTTTCATGAATGCTATAATTTAAATCATTTTCGGGTCAAATATAAGGCAAAAGATAGTAGTATGCAAAACATAGTACTATATTTTTTATTAGATTCTTAATTTAATTTATACAGATCTAGGTACAATTACTTTATAATGCTATTTAATCACTATAATTTGGGAGTATAAAAACCCCTACTTACGGGTATTGACAATAGTAGACCATTAGTCTATATTTATAAAAATATTTTTTTTGTTGAATTTCCCACGCCAATTTATTTTAGTAAAAATTGGTTTTAGATTATACTTAATAATAATAAATACTCTCTATGAACCAGAAAAATTACAACCAATTGCTTGGCTATAAAGAAAAACTATCTAGAAGAGAAATTGAAGTCTTAAAATTAATATGCAATGAAAAAACTACCCAAGAAGTAGCCGTTAAGCTTTCTATTAGTAAAAGAACTGTAGATGGTCATAGACAAAGAATGCTTCTTAAGGTTGGTGCTAAAAATATAGTTGGTTTAGTAAAATATGCTATTACCAATCAAATACATACCATTTCTAGTTTCACTACTTATTAAAAATTAAATTTTTGTAAATTTACGAGGTTCCTTATTTCATTTTAAATCACTTCATTGCTTGCTTTTAATTCTTAGCTTTGAGTTTTTATTTTCCTAACAAAAACTCATGACACAACTTCAGTATATTTCTTCAATTTTATTAGCACTTTATTTTGTTGGTATTATGGTGGTTGTACTCAGAGCAAAAAAAAGTACTTCTGCAGAAGACTATTTTTTAGCAGGCCGGCAACTGCCTTTTTGGGCCTTGTCTATTACCTTTATTGCTTCATGGTGGGGAGGTGGTTCTGCCATAGATTTGGTAGATCATGGTTTTAACCAAGGAATCAGCTCTTTTTGGATTTATGGCATGCCCGTACTTTTTTCTACCTTTTTAATGTACCTTTTTTCTAAAGCCATTAGAAAAATTGGTACTATTACCCAGCCACAACTTATGGAAGCTCGCTACAATAAAAAAGTAGCTTTTTTACTTTCGTTACTCATCTTAATTTTTATGATTTTAGGAGTAGCTACCCAAGCAGTTGTAATTGGTAATTTCTTTCAATCTTTTTTTGATATTGATTATAAAATAGCAGCTCTAATAGGCACTAGTATTGTGTTATTATATTCCTTCTTTGGAGGTTTTAAAGGAGTGGTTATTACAGATATTATTCAGTTTGTATTTTTACTTATAGCTGTTGTGGTTCTTTTTGTAGTTGCTTACCAACATTCTGGCGGTTTTGAAAAAGTACAAGAAATTGCTTTAGAACAAAACAAACCAGCATTCTTTTCCTTTTTTCATAACATTTCAAACAACCTGGTATTTATTATAACCTTTGGCTGTTCTTGGATGATACAGGCCAATATTTGGCAAAGAATTTCTGCAACTAAGAAACCCAATGATGCAAAAAAAATGATGTCTTTAGCTTTCTTTGTATTTATTCCATTGTACCTTATTGTTACTTTAACAGGGGTATTAAGTTTGGGTATTTTTGAATCTGTACCAGAAGGAGGTATTGTGCCAGCCATGATTGTTAAATTTATGCCTGTTGGCTTGGCTGCCTTTATTTTTGTTGGCCTGTGTTCTGCAATTATGTCTACCATGGATTCTATGATAAATACAGGAGCTTTGGTGCTTAGTGTAGATATTTATAAAAGCAAAATAAACCCATCTGCCACTAACAAGCAAATGGTGCGTATAGGTAAACTAGCCACCGTATTTATTGCCTTTTTGGGCTTACTAATTAGTTTAGAAATACGCTCTATATTGCGCATTGCTTGGATAGGGTCAGACTTTTTAGCCACCGGAGCCTTTGTGCCTTTGGTTTTGGCTTTTATTTGGAAAGCAGGAAACTCTAAAGGAGCATTTGCCTCCATTATATTTGGTCTTATATTCTCTAGCTACAACATGCTTATAGCCCTGGGTGTAAAACTACCTACAGCCTGGGAAATTGCTTCAGTAGAACAGGCGCTTATTGGTATGGTAACTTCTGCTGTTATCTTTGTTTGTGTTAGTTTACTTACCAAACCAGAAACAGAAAAAGCAGTACAATTTATAGAGAAAGCAGGTATGATGAAATGATGTTTTTAGACCTATAAAAGTTATAGATTACTCTCAAGCCAATTACTTTTATTTTAGCTTATGCCTGTTTGCCTCCCTAAAAACAGGGAGTAAAAAATTTCACCATTTCTAGGGATTGTCTCAAACACCTATTTATCCTATTTTTAGAGCAAAGAAAAAAATGCTGTAATCTTTAAAATTTTACAAATAAAGACAACTAAAAAGTTGTGTTAACAGGGAATATAAG
>OJFK01000316.1_pt1 | contig 12169 bp, 10 predicted proteins | sample 1594101 | NCBI WGS metagenome assembly OJFK01 (sample SAMN05416723, study PRJEB24817) | seawater metagenome | isolation source: Sea water | place: Canada:Atlantic | collected 2013-07
CATTAAATGAATGGGATGTTTTTATATAGAAATATAAACGTTGGTCTGTTGCCCAAGCATCAGAAAATCGATAGCCTTGTATTTCGGTGTCAGAAATCTTATCAATCTTCGCATCCAATACTTTATCACGATGGATTAGGTCTAAAATTACTATTTGATTTTCAGCAGATGGGAATTGGTATTTATGCATTCCACTACGTTTAGAAACGGTAAGCTCTACCTCTATATTTGTGGTGTCTAATTTAACTTTATAATATCCAGGCGCTGCAATTTCATTGGCATGTAAAAAATGTGCGCGGTAGCCTTTTTTACCATCTGCGCCATTATTAAAGTTAATGGTGTTCGTTGGCATTAATAAAATATCACCATAGTCGGAAACACCAGTTCCACTTAAATGCGTGTGAGAAAATCCATAGATGTACTCATCAGAATAGTGATAACCGCTACATCCGTCCCACCCATCCAAACGAGTATCGGGACTTAATTGCATCATGCTAAATGGCATGGTAGCACCTGGATAGGTATGTCCATGACCTCCAGTGCCAATAAAAGGATTCACAAAATCTATTAAAGGTTGCTCTTTTTGAGCAGTTGAAACATTTGGTTCATTAGCACAACTATAAAGGGATAGGATACTTATAATAAAAAGTAATCTTTTCATAGGTCTATATTATTTTATTAAATCGTTCACAGATTTTGGCTATTAATCATTTACTCACTTTTTTTATTTTATTATTGGAATTTGTGAATCTTCGGTTTTCCTAGGTTTGAAAAAATTTAACAGGCTCGTTTCATATTGGGTTTTTAGAAAGTCAAAAGATACAAAAACTAAAAAAAACAGTAAGGATTCTAATAAGTGATAACTTATATAGAGTTTGTTCATATCTATATTATTTTTCAGGAGTCATTATTCCTTTAACAAGCGTTGCTGTAACAACATAAATGGCGATTATAAATTGTATAAAAAAACTAGAAAAAATTACAAATTGTATTTCAATTCGAAGGATAAGTTTAGTAGATTTATAAAATTAAATTAACACCCTATGTCCGATAAAAAACGTCTATTTCTAGTTGATGCTTATGCTTTAATTTTCAGAGGGTATTATGCTTTTATTAAAAACCCTAGAATCAACTCCAAAGGCTTGGACACTTCAGCAATTATGGGCTTTATGAATTCCCTTTTAGATGTCATAAAACGAGAACGTCCCGACCATTTAGCTGTTTGTTTTGATAAAGGTGGAAGTGTTGCTAGAAAGGAAGCTTTCCCAGAATATAAAGCCAATCGAGATGCAACACCAGATGCTATAAAAATTGCGATTCCATACATCTATGATATTTTAAAAGCCATGCACATTCCCATTATGGTTAAAGAAGGTTTTGAAGCGGATGATGTTATTGGAACGCTTTCAAAAAAAGCTGAAAAAGAAGGGTATCAAACATTTATGGTTACTCCAGATAAGGATTTTGCCCAATTAGTTTCGGAAAATATTTTTATGTACCGTCCTATGTTTGGAGGAGGATATGAAACTTGGGGAATTCCAGAAATACAAAAGAAGTTTGAAGTAGATCGACCAGAACAAGTAATCGATTATTTAGGGATGATGGGTGATGCCAGTGATAATATTCCTGGACTACCTGGAGTTGGCGATAAAACTGCTAAAAAGTTTATTGCTGCTTATGGCAGTATGGAAGGTTTATTGGCTAATACCCACGAATTAAAAGGGAAAATGAAAGAGAAAGTAGAAGATGCTAAAGATTTAGGTATTCTTTCTAAACAATTAGCAACGATCATGCTGGATGTTCCTGTAGAGTTTCACGAAGAAGATTTTAAAATGTCCCAACCCAATATGGAAGCGGTTACTGCTCTTTTTCAAGAATTAGAATTTAGACGATTGATAGATAATTTTACTAAAACATTTACCAATGCAGCTCCTGCTACTAGTAAAATCACTACTGAAATAAAAGAAAAACCCGTCACAATAAGTGAGCCTAGTGCTGCGGGACAAGGGCAATTTTCACTTTTTGGCGGTGATGGAGAACCTTCAGAAAGTACTCCTCAGAGCACTCGGAAAAGCATTGCAAATACCGAGCATTTTTATCAAACAGTTCAAACCGGTATGGGAACCAAGTTATTTCTTCAAAACCTATTGAAACAAACTTCGGTATGTTTTGACACGGAAACTACTGGACTAAATCCAATTACGGCTGAGTTGGTTGGAATTGCATTTTCTTGGGAAGTGGGTAAAGGATTTTATCTGCCTTTTCCAGAAGATAAAAATGAAGCTCAAGATTTAATCGAACTTCTTAGACCTTTCTTTGAAAATGAATCCATACAGAAAATAGGTCAGAATTTAAAATACGACATCAAAGTACTCGCAAAATATAAGGTTTCCGTAAAAGGGAAGTTATTTGACACCATGTTAGCTCATTATTTGATCAATCCTGATATGAGACATAATATGAATGTGCTTTCTGAGACTTACCTCAACTACACACCAGTTCCAATTACGGAACTTATTGGAAAAAAAGGAAAAAATCAACTTTCCATGCGGGAGGTTCCCATTGATAAACAAACGGAATATGCTGTTGAAGATGCAGATATCACCCTTCAATTAAAAGAGCATTTTGAAAAAGAATTAGGTGATGCTAACGTTCAAAAATTATTTAATGAAATTGAAATTCCGTTAGTACGTGTTTTAGCAGCTATGGAATTAGAAGGCATCAATTTAGATGTGCCATTTTTAAATGGATTGGCTTCCGATTTAGATAAAGATATCAAGGAATTAGTTTCCGAAATTTATGAAGCTGCAGATGAAGAATTTAATATTGCTTCGCCAAAACAGTTAGGTATTGTTCTTTTTGAAAAAATGAAATTGGTTAATAAACCTAAAAAAACCAAAACAGGCCAATATTCAACTGCAGAAGATGTCCTTTCCTATTTAGCTAAAGACCATGAAATAATAAGAAACATATTAGCATATAGAGGTCTTGCAAAACTAAAAAGCACTTATGTAGATGCCTTACCGTTACAAGTAGAACCTATAACAGGTAGAGTACACACCGATTATATGCAAACCGTTGCGGCAACAGGAAGACTAAGTAGCAACAATCCTAATTTACAAAACATCCCAATTCGTACCGAACGTGGTCGTCAAGTTAGAAAGGCTTTTATACCAAGAAATAAAGACTACGTCCTATTAGCAGCGGATTATTCACAAATAGAATTACGTATTATTGCGGCTTTAAGTAAAGAAACCAACATGATTGAAGCTTTTAAGAACGGTGAAGATATTCACGCCTCCACTGCTGCCAAGGTTTTTGATGTTCCCTTGGAAGAAGTAACCAAAGAACAACGTAGCAATGCAAAAACAGTTAATTTCGGAATTATATATGGTGTTTCTGCTTTTGGTTTAAGCAATCAAACAGATCTTTCCCGTTCTGAAGCTAAAGAGTTAATCGAGACCTATTATGAAAGCTATCCAAAACTTAAAAACTTTATGAACGAACAAATTCATTTTGCACGTGAAAATGGATATGTTCAAACCGTATTAGGAAGAAGAAGGTATTTAAATGCTATCAATGCTTCCAATGCGATTGTACGTGGAGCTGCAGAACGAAATGCCATCAATGCTCCTATTCAAGGTAGTGCGGCCGATATTATAAAAATAGCGATGATTAATATTTATAATAAATTGGAGGAAGGAAATTATAAAAGTAAGATGTTATTACAAGTTCATGATGAATTGGTTTTTGACATCTATCAACCAGAATTAGAAATATTAAAACCCTTAATTAAATCTGAAATGGAAAATGCTTTTAAACTTTCAGTTTCCTTAGATGTCGATTTAGGCTTGGGAGATAATTGGCTGGAAGCGCATTAGCATTAATGAAAAAGTAGGAATTTTTATAATGGCTAGACCTATGGAAAGTTGTCAAACAAGCCGGCATTAACATTTAAAACTCATAAATTCGTATTAATATTACGACAACAATTATAGAGTTACCTTAAAAATTGGTATTTTTAAACAAAAAGAATTGACGCTACTTAAACCTATTTTATATTTTTCATTATTTAAATATCCACTAACGGAAGAGGAGATTTTTGCTTTTTCTGAAGCAAAGTCTAAAGATAAAATCAAAGCGGAACTAAAGAAATTGGTTCATAATAATGTGATATATAAAATTGAAGAATTTTATCTGACAGAAAATGATGGAACGTTAATTAAAAGGAGATTATCTGGAAACCAAATGGCAAAAGATATTCATGAAAAAGCTATAAAAGTTTCCCGCTTTATTTCTAAATTTCCTTTTGTAGAAGGAGTTGGGATTTCTGGATCATTATCCAAAGGTTATTATGATGAAGATGGAGATATTGATTTCTTTATCATTACAAGTCCCAAACGATTATGGATTGCAAGAACTTTATTAATTCTTTATAAAAAGATATTCTTATTTAATTCTAAGAAATATTTTTGTGTCAATTATTTTATAAGTTCGAATTCTTTAGAAATTGAAGAAAAAAACAGATTTACTGCTACCGAATTAACTACGATGCTTCCAATGTTTGGAAATGGGAGTTTTAATGATTTTTACAAACAAAATAAGTGGGTAGAAAACTATTTACCCAACAAAACGATTTCTGAGCATTTGTCAATATTAAATCAGTTGAAAAAACCACTACTCACAAAGCTTATAGAAACTATTCTAAATACCAAAATTGGTGATTGGCTAGATTCGTTTTTTCTTAAAATTACCTACAAGAAATGGAAAGTAAAATTTAATAAATTGGAAGAAAAGCATTTTAAAGTCGCTTTAAAATCTACTAAAAATGTTTCTAAACATCATCCTTTAAACTTTCAGCGTAAAGTAATTGAACGCCTTAATGATAAATATGATGAGTTAAAAGAAAAACATAACATTCATTTAACAAAAGAACATGCTTGATATTCTTTTCTCCCATTCTTATTATTACCCGTTAGACAAAAAACAATGGGAAAATAAAACTCCATATCCACCTCTTGGTACTATATATGCCGCTTCTTTAATGCGCAAAAATGATTTTTCTGTTTCTCTTTTTGATACCAATTTGAGGAATAATCCCTTTGATATTGAAAAAGAAATTCAAGAAAAAAAGCCTTCCTTTTTGGTTATTTATGATGATGGTTTTAACTACCTCACAAAAATGTGTTTGACCAATATGCGGGAAGCAGCATTCGAGATGATTGCTATAGGAAAAAAATACAATTGTACGGTGATTGTAAACAGTTCAGACAGCACCGATCATTATAAAAAATATTTAGATGCTGGTGCCGATTATATTATCTTAGGGGAAGGAGAACTCACTTTAAAAGAATTGCTTAGCAAAATAAAAAATGAAGAACCAGTAAGCGATTTAAAGGGAATCGTTTTTAAAAATAATGAAGAATTTATTGCCAATCCAAAAAGAGAAGCTTTAAAAGATTTAGATGAACTTCCAATGCCTGCTTGGGACTTAGTAGATGTAGATGCCTATAAAAAAGTGTGGGCGGAAAGAGGAAAAAAAATTTCATTAAACATTGCAACAACTAGAGGATGTCCTTATAAATGCAATTGGTGTGCAAAACCTATTTATGGTGTTCGTTATAATTCTCATTCCCCAGAATACATCACAAAACTTATCTCCTACTTAAAAGAAAATTATGACGTCACTAATTTTTGGATGTGTGATGATATTTTTGGTTTAAAACCACGATGGGTTCAAAATTTTAATATAGCATTAAAAAAAGTAGATTTAAAAATAGCCTATGTGATACAAAGTCGTGTCGATTTATTATTAAAAGAAGACACCATTGATGCCCTAGCGGAAAGTGGTTTAAAAGAAGTTTGGGTAGGTGCAGAAAGTGGCTCTCAAAAGATTTTGGATGCCATGGATAAAGGAACTCAACTTTCACAAATCTATGACGCAACACGTTTATTGAAAGTAAAGAATGTAAAAGTCGCATTCTTTATTCAGTTTGGATATTTGGGAGAAACAAAAAAAGATATTGCAAAAACAATTGCAATGATTAAGGAGTTACAGCCGGATAATATTGGTATTTCAGTATCCTATCCATTACCTGGAACCAAGTTTTATGAGATGGTTAAAGACGATCTAAATCTAAAATCCAATTGGACGGATTCCGATGATTTAGCGATGATGTTTCAAGGGACTTTTAATTCTAATTATTATAAAAGATTACATCGATATGTACATAAGGAATATAGGAAAAGTCAGGCTATTATGAACTTTAAACGCATCATTAAAAAACCTTCATTAGTCTCTAAAACTAAATTACGCTCGATGCTTTTGTATTTTTATTATGCCCCCAGTGCTGTAATTGATCGAATCGCTTTAGACAAAATGGAACATACAAATGGAAACTAATTTTGATGTATATGCAAAAAATTACGATACTGTTTTTACCTTTTCAGAAATAGGAAAAGCACAGCGAAATCGTATTTATCATTTTCTTAAAAAAAACATTCTCGAAAAAAATAACCTCCATATTCTAGAAATTAATTGTGGAACTGGTGCTGATGCTAATTCATTTTCTAAAATGAAACATACCGTTTTGGCAACTGATATTTCCTCTGAAATGATTAAGGTTGCAAAACAAAAATCTACGAATCCTACTATTGAATTTAAACAGCTGGACATCAGAAATATTACCTCAACTACTTTTTCAGAAAAATTTGATTTTATTTTTTCTAACTTTGGAGGATTAAATTGTTTGTCTCCAAAAGAGTTAAGAGATTTTTTATTCATTTCAGATTCCTTATTAAAACCTAATGGTAAAATGGCCTTGGTCCTCATGCCAAAAAACTGTTTATGGGATCGTTTTTATTTTTTAGTAAAAGGAGAGTTTAAAAAAATAGCTAGAAGAAATACAAACCAATCTATATTAGCAAATTTAGAAGGTGTGGGGATTCAAACTTGGTATTACAATCCAAAAGAAATTATATCCAATGTATCGGAAAAATTTAAAATAGTATCCTTAAACCCAATCGGTATTACAATTCCTCCATCCTATTTAGAGCCTTTTTTCAAAAATAAAAAAATAGTGTTAAAGTTTTTAGAATGGAAAGAAAAATGGTTGTTTAATAAATTTTGGGCTAAATATGCAGATCATTACCTAATTGTGTTTCAAAAAAAATAATTAATATGAGTATTGTTTTAACCCACGGTTATTATTTACAGGAAGACCCTACAGAGGCTAAAATTATGAAGCCCTATGCTCCTTTGGGTTTGCTTTATTTATCTGGTTATTTAAATGAACAAAAAATACAGAATCATGTATTCGACGCTACCTTTTCTAATCGACAAGAACAATTATATTTTATTGAAAATAAAAAGCCAAAATTAGTTGCTATTTACACCAACTTAATGACGAAAATTAATGTTATTAAATTAGTAAAAATATTGCTCTCTGAAGAAAAATATGGTTTTCCAAAAATAGCATTAGGAGGTCCAGATGTCACTTATAATCTAGAAAATTATTTAAAAACTGGTTTACATTACATCATTATTGGGGAAGGCGAGCAAACCATTACGGAGTTGCATCAAGCGATTTCAAATAAAACTGACATTACCAAAGTAACAGGTATAGCATATTTAGAAAACGACCAATTGACTAAAACACCTCCTAGAGTTAAATTAAAAGATTTAAGTACCCTTCCTTTACCCAATAGAGAAGGAATCGCTATTGAAAAGTATTTAGATTCCTGGAAAACGCACCATGGAAAAAGTTCGATGACTATTAGTACACAAAGGGGATGCCCTTATACGTGTAAATGGTGTAGCACCGCTGTATATGGTCAAAGTTATAGAAGACGACCTGCAAAATTAGTGGTTGAAGAAATGGGGATGCTTCAAAAAAATTACAAGCCTGACTCCATCTGGTTTGTAGATGATGTTTTTACCGTGAGCCATAAATGGATTAAAGAATTTCATGAAGAAACACAAAAACAAAACATAAAAATTCCTTTTGAATGCATTACAAGAGCAGAGCGATTAAATGATGAAATTTTGCAATTATTAAAGGAAGCTGGATGCTTTCGCATATGGATTGGCGCAGAAAGTGGTTCCCAAAAAATTATAGATGCCATGGACAGACGTGTGGATGTTACTGTGGTAAAAGACGCTATTATTAAAACAAATTCTATAGGCATTGAAACGGGTACATTTATCATGTTAGGTTACCCTGGGGAAGATGAAAACGACATTAACCAAACTATTAATTACCTTAAAAAAGCAAACCCCACATATTTCACCATTACAATTGCCTATCCTATTAAGGGGACCTCTTTATATGCTGAAATTGAAAAAGATATTATTGTTCAGCCAGATTGGGAAACCTCAACAGATCGTCAAATTGATTTTAAAAGAACTTATTCAAGAAAGTACTATGATTATGCAGTCCGGAAAGTAGTAAATGAAGTGAATTTTCATAAGGAAGTTTTAAAAGGAAAAAACAGAAACACTTTGAAAGCATTAAAATTAAAAACGAAATCTATGTTGGCAAGTGGATTAATGATTGTTAGTAAATGATTTATGAAAAAACTAATAGTTTTTATATTAATAGTGTCCTTTTCTTGTACTAATTCTTCCTATGATGATATCGTAAATGAAGATCTTACGCTAAAATTAAAATGGAATAAAAGTTATGAAGACGATTCTATTGAAAAAGCGATTATTGGTTTACAATGGACCCTCTCGTATCTAGGAGCAACATTACCATTATCTGGAAATGGTATTGAAGTCCAATCACCAAATATTTCGATTGATATCGAAAAAGTAGGATTCAATTCTAATGCTTTAGAAAAAATGAAAATTTTGAATGACGTAATAAAAGCTTCTGAAGAATATCAATTAACAAACACAATCGATTTAGGAAGGTATGTGAGTTTATTAATTGGAGCTCCCGAACATTATTATGAAATTACTGGTGTTCCTTATTTACTTTCAGAGATGTTGAACAATTATGAATTGAATCCTGAAAGAGGGCGTGTAAATAACTCTGGGGTCTCTTATGAAACTAGATTGATAAGTTTTTCTGAACAAGATGGTTTTAATCAACTTTTCTTTTGTGCTGAAGTAGATCCAGAGACTGAAGAAATATTTGAATATGAAACCGTAGATTTAATGTCAAACGGTCAAGTGCGATTTGGAATATATGATAAGGATGGCATCAGAATTAGCAATACAGATCCTTTACATTCCAATGCAGGAAAACCAGCAAAATGTATATGGTGCCACGAATCAGGGATACAACCTTTATTTAGTATCCAAGATAATTTTGACGGATTTATTCCTTATTTAGGTTTTAAAGATTTGTTAGTCGATTTTAAAACTTCGCATAAAAGTCTACAAAATTCTTTAGCAGATGGCGTTAATTTTCAAGAATCCCTGCAACATATCCAAACAGAACTTTTATATATTTCATTTATGGAACCCTCCGCAGAACGTTTGAGTTTAGAATGGAATATTCCCATTAATGAGGTTGAAAATTTACTCTTAGGTTTGCCCACGCATATCCATAAAGAGTTTTATTTTTTAGGAAATTTATATAACAGAGAAGAAATTAAATCATTTGCACCTTTTTCAGGATTACAAGTTTCAAGTAGTGTTCGAGAAATGTCTGAAATCGAAGTTAATTATTTAAATTAAATGAGCCAAAAGGGGAAATATATAAAACGGCTAAAAACCATTTCCCTTTTTGGAATGAGTCAACTATTAAGTGCATTTTCTGTTTTAATACTTTCTTATCTTATAATTCAATTTCACTCAACTGAATTATGGGGAGAATATGTTGAAATTTTAATTTGGGCAAATGTCTTTTTACTTTTTTTATCATTCGGGAATAATGATTATTTATTAAAATTATTCAGTAAGAACCCATCAAAAATTAATCAGCAGTGGACAAATAATCTAATTGCTAGAAGTATTCTTTTACCACCTAGTTTATTATTAATTCTTTTTATTCCTATTTTCAATCATCTAGAGTGGATAATTTTTATAGTAATCCTATTTCAATTTTTGAATCAATCTTTTAAATCTCTAATTGTATATCACAGAAAATTTAAACTTAATATTTTTGTTGAATTAAGTTATTTATTATCACTAATAATACTTGTCTTTTACAATTTAGAGTCACTTAACCTAAAATTATTATTGCAAATAATATTGATTTCTCAAGGACTTAAGCTTTTATTATTTTCAATTGCATTATTAAAAGATTTTAAATATATCAAGGTTCAATTTCAATTATTAGAATTAAAAAAATCCATACCTTTTTTTATTCCTTTAGCGATTGGAACGTTTAGATCAAAGATTGATGCCTATTATGGAACTCATTTTTTCAGTGTTTCACAACTAAGTAAATACCAAGTTTTTTTAAGCTTTCTAGCATTGACTCAAATGGCAAGTACTTTTGCTATTACACCCTATTTAAAAAATTATTATCGTTCTTCTAATACTGTAATCAAGAAGATACAAAAAAGGTTTTTTGTTTTTGGCTGGGGTTTTGCAGTTGTTGCAACTGTTTTTATGTATCTAATCATTTCAGAAATATATCATCTAGATTTTACGTTTCAACAATATGGATTGGCATTTTTGTTTATGATACCACTATTTTTACAAGTACTTTTAGTAAGTGAGTATTATAAGAGAGGCAAACAATATAAAATTGCTTCTTTTGCGTCATTTGTCGTTTTCATTCAAATAATTATTGGGTATTTTTTAATAAAATATTGGAATATAAATGGTGCTTTATTATTAAAATTATTAGGGCAATGGGGAATTGTAATTATATTATGGTTTTGGATTAAAAAACAAAAATAATTTGAAAAATTTCATTAAAAACATATTAATTTCTCTTTGGAAACCATTTAGTCCAAACCCAAATCAAGATTATTTATTTATCATGGGTCATCCTAGAAGTGGAAGTTCTTTATTAATGCATATTCTTGAATCTAATGATGAAATAATTGGCTTTGGTGAATATTTCACGAAATATAAAGATTCAAAAAGTTTATTAAAATCTGAATTTGATATTAGAAGAAAATCTAATCAGCTGTTTAAAAAATGTAAATTTATCGTAAATCAAGTTAATCATCATTCAGTAACTCCAAACTTAAAGGTGGTTATTTCAAAAACGAATAAACACCTATTACTTATTCGCAATCCGGAAGACACACTCTCTAGTATGATCAAGCTTTCCGACAGTGTTAATCAACCTATGAGTCAAGAAGCGGTTACAGCTATTTATATAGAGCGTTTAGAATATTTAAAAAAAATGACCAATTTAATAGACCCTTTAAATTGGGTTTTTATTTGTTATGATGACTTATTAAATAATTCAGAAGAAAATTTAAAAAACCTAACGAATTTCTTAGCGCTTAAAAAGCCTCTAAAAAAAGAATATCAACTTAAAATATTTACACAAAAATGGGGTGACCCTTCAAAAAATATTACCAAAGGAGAGATCTTTAAACCACCTTCTGATAAAGTTAAAATTGAAGCAGAATTATTAAAAAGAGCTTCTAAGGTTTATAATGAAACATGCATTTTTTTTAAATCAAAATCAATGTTTAACACCTAATAAAATTGAAGCAAAAAAAGAACATCATTATAGTGGGCTATCCCAAAAGTGGTACCAATTGGTTAAGCAGGTTGGTTGCAGATTTATTGCAATGTAATTTTTTAGGTGATTGGGGTTTTAAAACTTTAAATGCTTCTGGCATTAAAACGAAGAATAATGTTTCTGAATTTCAAATATATAAATCCCATCACACCTTTGATGAGCTAGAAAAAGCATCCAATAAAAAAGTACATAAAATAATTTATATCATTCGTGACCCAAGAGATATCGTTATTTCAGGAGCTTATTTTTTTAATTTTCATTCATCATTAAGTTCTTTTTTTAGAAGACTTCGAATACATCCTATTTTAAGGAATTTATCTTTTGAAAAGAAAAAGAAAGAAATGATTCAAGCGGTACTTTATGGCAACAAGAAAATTACACCTTGGCTAGAAGTTCCTTGGGCTTTACATTATAAAGATTACCATAAAAAGGAGGTGCTTTTTATTAAATATGAGGATTTATTGCTGTCTCTTATACACATCTGACGCTGCCGACGATCTACTCTGTGT
>OJFK01000321.1_pt1 | contig 12112 bp, 10 predicted proteins | sample 1594101 | NCBI WGS metagenome assembly OJFK01 (sample SAMN05416723, study PRJEB24817) | seawater metagenome | isolation source: Sea water | place: Canada:Atlantic | collected 2013-07
CAGAGTAGATCGTCGGCAGCGTCAGATGTGTATAAGAGACAGATACAATTGTAAAATTGGAAAAAGTAGAGTTGGTAGAAAAGAAAACTAAATATTTTACTGAATTAAAGGAACAATCAGTTAACTTGAATAATGATATAGATTTTGAATTAAATGTACTTGAAAGTAAATTAAACTTAATTTTCAGTATTCAGGGTCATAGATTAAATCAAGTAATGAAAACATTGACAATCTTTTCTGTAATTTTTATTCCACTAACATTTTTATCTGGAGTTTATGGGATGAATTTTAAGTACATGCCAGGACTTAATTTTAAAAATGGATATTATGTATTGGTTGGAATTATGCTTTTAATCACGATTATAAGTATTTGGTATTTTTTTAAAAAAAAATGGTTTTAAACTTTAAAAAATCTGTTGCCAATAATGCATATAGTAAAGGAGAAGGAATGTTCTTTTACTACTTGTTTTTTTGCCAAGGAAATCTACCTTCTAATTCAACCTGTAAGGAGGTGCTTAAAATAGTTCGAACGAGTACTATGAGTCCTAAAATAGAAACAGACCTTAAGGTTGGTTCCGTTGAAACTGTTAAAATAATATCAGCAGCTATAAGAACCTCTAACCCTAACAGAATTGATTTTCCGATAGTTTGTCTTAGTTTTTCTAATTGATTTATTTTCTTTTTAGCAATGCCTATCAGAAACACTAGTAAAGAATATAGCAAACCGAGAAAAATAGTTAAGACTCCTATAGTTTCTATTATTTTAGCAACAAACACGATGTATACTCTTATATTGTCCATTATTTTTTAATTATTGTTAGGTGTTTATGCCCTATTAAGTTGATGCCAAGATAGCAAATATTTATAAATATATAACTACATAGAATATTTCCTTTAACAAGCTTATATTCAATAAGGCTTTAATTTATTTTAAAGAGATTCCTTATGTTTTAAAGGAGATTAAATGGATAAAACAAATTTTTTAATGCTTTTTGTTTTTTATTGTGTATCGTTTTTATCCAACATTCGCATTGAATAAATAACCAACTATTGCAGTCAATCCCATGGCGAGTGTTCCCCAGAATGTAATTCGGATAATTGCTTTTCCAATACTTGAACCGCCTGTTTTGGCTGCTAATGCTCCTAAAATAATAAGAAAAAATAGCGCAAAACCGTAAAGCGAATATTCCAAGCTCTTTAAAGGTAGAAAGAGTGTTACTAAAAAAGGAAGTAACCCTCCTGTTGTAAATGCTGTAAGAGAAGCAAATGCAGCTTGCATAGGTTTAGCTTGACTAATTTCATTAATTCCCAATTCGTCTCTAATATGTGTACCGAGTGCATCGTGCATCGTTAATTCTTTAGCTACTGTTAATGCAGTTTCGTTATTCAGACCTCTTTTTTTATAAATTTCCGCCAGTCGTTGTAATTCGATTTCGGGCATATCATTAAGTTCTTTTTTGTTGCGTTCGATGTCAGCTTTCTCAATGTCTCTCTGCGAACTTACAGAAACATATTCTCCAGCAGCCATTGATAAAGCACCCGCAACTAATCCAGCTAATGTTGCCAAAATAACAGGTTCTCTAACATCAGTCGCAGCAGCAACTCCAATTGCGATACTCACCGTTGATAAAATTCCGTCATTAGCTCCAAGGACAGCAGCTCTTATCCAATTACTTCGGTGTATGTAGTACGTATCTAATTCCTCTGTTTTTTCTATCATTTACGCTGTTATTTTAAATTACACAAAACGTGTTTGTCTAAGGTTTTTTTAAGTGATATAAGCATTAAAGTTAGTAAATAAAATGCCGATAAAAAGTCTGCAAGGACTTTCGTAACGATACTTGCTCTTGCAATTAATTTCATTTGGTGTTGGCAACTGTCATTTTTTCTAATCTATTTTTTAGTTCAGCTTCTTTCTGTGTTCCGATCATAAATTTTTTTCCGTTTTTTAATTCAATTGCAAGTCCTTTATTCCCATTTATATTATACACAGTTCCATATTTACTTCCAAGTCGAACTCCGTAACCAACAAATCCATAATTTACAATCTTTACAGATTCTAATTCACTCCACTTTATGCTCTTTTTAACAAATGGAACAAAACGCATCTTAATTCCGTCTTCATTAATTTTCGTAATTAAAGTTATATATCGAATGAAATATATAAATCCGAAAACACAAAGAGCGAAAATAATAATCCCACTATTCGACATTGGTTTGGATCCAAATTGTTCACCTAAAAATAGCTGTTTAATAACTCCGTAAACGGCAATAGTTCCAATCCCGATTAAAATCAACCAAAACCACCATTGAGTGAATTTTTGTTTTTCGCTAAACTGAATTTTCATAGAAATTATAATGTTTTTTTTGCTTGTTGCCAACCTGTGGAAAAAGACATTTATCGTTAAAAATATATTAAGTGTATTATAATACACCTATTAATTTAATCTAAAAACAAATAAAAGGAATAACTTACTAACAATTACAATGAATGTAATGCAATCACAATGCAAAGATATAAAAAAGAACTAATTACTTGGGGATGCATTTCTCTATTTGGAGTCCTCGCAATAATCTTCTATAACATTATGATCGTTTAATGTTAAAATAGATGACATAGAAGAGGATGAAGGAGGTTTATCCCTTTTTCAGCTAAACCTCATTGTAAACAAGTAAACAATTTAGGTAAAATGAAAAATTTATTTAAGAATTTTTTAAACAGGACTTCCGGTAAAGAAGCTAGTTTTAAAGCAAACAATGAAACCATAAAAACTGTGATCAATGAATGGTTTAAAAACCCTAAACCTACGGAGCATAAATACGGACATATTTCTAAGTGGGACACCTCTGAAGTAACTAATATGAGGAAGCTATTTTACAAAAAATCTTCTTTTAATCAAGCTATTGGCGATTGGGATGTAAGTAAGGTGATTTCTATGGAGGAAATGTTTGGTAGCGCTTCTTCTTTTAACCAAGATATAAGTTCTTGGGATGTAAGTAGTGTGGCTAATATGAAGGCTATGTTTCTAAAGGCATCTAAATTTAACCAAGCTATTGAAAATTGGGATGTGAGTAATGTTAGTGATGTAATGTTTATGTTTTATGACGCTAATGCTTTTAATCAAAATTTAAGTGGATGGAATGTTGATAATGTCGCATACTGTTCAAATTTTTGCAATAAAAACCCTCAATGGATATTGCCCAAGCCTATTTTTGCTAATTATACACCATAGGCCTCTTTAATTTTTGAAAAATTAAATAATATCAACCTTCTCTTTGTTATGTATAGGAGTTACGTACATTTTTAAAACTCGATGATAAATATCTTCGTTTGAAGCTCTCGATAAATATTTTTTAAAATCTTTTACTTCTTTTTGCGCATAATGATGTCTAAATTTATGACTATTATATAAAAGATCGTGAGCGATATAATTAGTTTTTCTAAGTTGATAGTTTTTATAAACAATCCTATCAATTTCATTTGCTACACTAATCACATCTTTTTTTGTGTGATTAACGAATTCTATAGTATCAATATTTAGTTCTTCAAAGACAAACTTAACAGCTCCTTTTTCATCTTTTATACCATTTACCAGGCTATATATATTTTCGAAAGGTCGTTTTTTATACACTCCTTCTTTTTCTATCATACTCAATTCAGTTGCTTTTTCAAAAGCACAAGGTTCGTATTCGTATGAAATTGTTGAAACAACTATATTTAATTCTCTTATGGATTCTTTTAAGTCATTACCACCACTTAGCAATAGCATTTTTATAAAACCTGGAGCTGTAATATCATTTCCATCTTTTGCCCTTCCATTTTTTTGAGCAATCCAAGAAGAAACTTTTTTATGAGTGATTGAATATCTTAAGTAATTGGATAAATTTTTAACATTAGATAGCATTTCGGATTTATTCCCAGTTCGTAAAACAGTATACATATTATTTAACTTAGCAACAGCTTTCATCGTTTCATTCACAATTAGATTATCTCCTAATGATATTTCAGTAAAAGGCATGTCCATTTCCAATAAACTATTTTGAAGCAAAGCAGAGTCCAAAAAAATATCTCTATGATTTGAAATAATTAAATTATTTGGTTTTTTTAGTTCTTTTAGTCCTGTAACTTCAAAAGAAGTCATCGTCTCATTAATAGATTTATTCGCGATACCTCTAACAAAAGTAACTTGAAAATCATAACAACTTTTACATTCTTTTAATTTAGTGACAATGTTATTTTTAGTCCATTTTGGATAAAAAAATTGTATGGTATTTATAAATTCATCGTTTGTTTCTAGCCACTTTAACGATGCTAATACTTGATCTTCAGAATAGGGCGCAATTGATTTAAAGCCTTCAATTATCTTCTTATCCATATCATTTTCTTTTATCTACAAATAAGATTGGTTTTCTATTTATCCCAGGAAAATTAAGTTTATTAACAGCATCAATAGATAAAATCATGATCGTAGGTAAAACCCTTAATTTCGCTCTTATATGATCCTTTAATCGTTGCATTAAATCTTCTGAAGAAGCCTTGGTTCCTACTTTAATAGTTATGTTATCCAACCCTACTTCGTTTCTATCTAATTCGATGATATAATTCTCGATTGCTGAAAAATCATTGAGTAAATTATACATTGCAGGAGGATAAATGGTGGTTCCTTTATATTTAATCATATGCTTTTTACGACCAATTACTGGACCTAAACGCAAGGTATTTCTACCGCATTTACATGGTTGATGATGTGCTTTTATCACATCCCCAGTTTTAAAGCGAAGTAAGGGAACAGTTTCTACTCCAAGTGTTGTAATAACAAGCTCTCCTTCTTCACCTTCCATAACGGGTTGGTTATGATCATCTAAAATCTCAACAATAATTAACTCTGGATGATGATGCCCTCCTTGCTGAAATTCACATTCTGAAAAAGCGGTGCTCATTTCAGTTGATGCATAGGTAGAATACAATTCAATATCCCATTTTTCTTTAATTTTTAGAGACAACACATTGTCTGAAAAATCTTGGTTTTTAAGAGGTTCTCCAATACAAATCACACCTTTAACCGAGCTTGAATTTACTGTTATTCCATTGTTTTCTGCATATTCAATTAATTTCAACAAAAAAGAAGGCACAGCAATTAAATAACTTGGTTTAAATTTTAGAATCGAATCCCATTGTAATTCTGGTATTCCTGCTCCTACTCTAATGATACCAGCGCCTAATTTTCGAGCTCCTAAAAAATAAGCCAAACCAGCTAAAAAACGCCTGTCAATAGTGGTCATTAATTGTATGGTGTCATTTTTAGTAACTTTTGAGCAGGCAAAAGAAATCGCTTCGTTATAAGCTAATCGTTCTAAGTCCTTGTCTGAAAGTCCAAAAAATACAGGATTTCCTGTTGTTCCAGACGTTGTTACATAATCTATTATATTAGAAGAATCAATACATATAAAATCATCATTATACCTATGTAAATCTTCTTTTGTGGTTACAGGAATTTTCTGCAAATCTTCCAATGTATTAATATCGGAAATTTGAATGTTTTGACGCTTAAAAACTCTTTGATAATAGGTAGAATTATCTTTTAGATAATATAATAATTTTTTCAATTCGTCCTCTTGAAATTGTTTTATTTCTTGAGAAGATTTTAATTCTATTTCAGGAATCATTTAATTTCCTTTTAATTTTTAAAATATATATTTTAATATTTTCTTGATCAGTCACTGTAGTTACTTCTTTTGTTAAAGCCTCATTGAATTTTAATAATGCTGCTTTGTAATATTTTTTCTCAAAATAATATTTTCCTGTAAGATAATAAACTTCCCAGTAGTTTGGGTTTAATGAAATGAATTTCTCAAGTTCTTCTTGACAATAATCTTCTTCATTTTGAATAGCATATTGGATTTTTTCCTTTTCAACTCGATAAGCCTCGTAATCTTTAAACTCATCTGAATTTACAAAACTATCTTTTTCAATTAATAAACTGGATAATGACAGCGTACTGGATTTTTTAGTTGAATTATTAAAAACACTATCTAACTGAAAAGCTACAAAATCGCCTAAAACATAAGGATTAGACGAAACCCAAACCAATTTTTTTGAAGGCTGAAAAACAATACCATGATGTGCCAATAATTGATTCAATGCTTTTTCATTGCCGTAACCAATGTCTAAATCATTTAAGCCTTTTTTATTACGCAATATAGAAACTGCTTTCTCTGGTGTCATCTTTTCTGAAGCAGCTAATAATTCATTCATTTTATCAAACCTATATTTTGAATGACTTTCGAAAATTGTCTTTATATTGTTTTCATCATTATGATAAGCATCGCTTTGAAAGTGATTGGAACATACTATTTCAGTAGTATTTTTAACATCATATACACCAAATTTTTCTGGTGACATTTCAATGATAACTGCTTTATTATCTGATGAAGATCCAACTAAAATAGATTCAGATACAAAAACCTCTCGTCTTTTTGCAATTTCAATAGCTTCATCAATATTAGAAGCGTATTGTATAATTTCTTTAGAAACAAATGAAATAGGTGTTTTTGCTGTTAAAGGAATATCCGATTTTGCTGCATTGATCGTTACCGTAATTCCTTTTTCATTCATACCAGAAACAACACCAATCATTCCAGGCCAAGAAACAGACATATACTTATATCCTTTATCGGGGTTTATAAAAGATAGTTGTTTTTCTTTAGCAAATTCGTCTCCTGCATAAAAATCAAAATTCCTGGCAATTAACAAACTTCCATCAGCAGTTTTATCTCCCCAAACAGCAAAAGAAGTGCATCCTACTATAGCTAAATCTTGAAATGCATGACCGATATCATGAGCACTATGCAAGAATAAAGTTTTTAAATAATTACTCCCAAAAAGATTGTTGTCACTAATTCCAAATTTTGATATTCCATAAATTTCAGTTTTATATTCTTCCGTAACGTTTAAATACATTTTACGTGAATACCAGGACAAAAAATTACGCAATAGGTAACGTTTAAATTTAGAAGGAACCATTAAATTTACTTTATCAAAAAAATATTTTTCTTGATCTTTTATCAATTCACTAGATAACGCTCCCATATCGTTACCTATTTCTAAAGGATTTCCAGAAACTACCAATTCCCATTGACCGTATTTATTTTTCCGCAAACTATTCGACCCTTTAAAAAACAAAGAGTCATTTATTTCTATTCGCGCTGAGTTATTTATTGAATAACTGCTTATATCTGGACGGTTGTTAATAGATTTTTTAGTGCCACAGGAACTAAAAAGTACTGAAACAAGCAACAATAAGAGTGTCCAATATTTTAGTATGGTAGCATCCATTAAATAAGCGATTTTTTAACGGATTGCATCATTTTTTCTTTTCCAATAATATATGAACAAGTTAAAAAACCGCTAATCGTCACCCCTAAAATACCGTGCATATTTACACTTTGCCCTGTGAAAAGCAATTTTTTTGTTTTTGTTTTTGGTGAAATAATTGACATCATAGGATTTTCTGCATCTTTTTCATATCCATAAATCGCTCCATTATTAGAACCTATATAATCTCTATAAGACAATGGTGTTGAAGCGTGGACAGATTGAATACAGGCTCTAATATTAGGGAATTTTTTTTCTATTTCATCAATAAAAATTGCTATCTTTTCTTTTTTGAATTTTTCATATTGACTCCCTCTATCTGATTCTTCTGAAGCTGTATTAAACGAATCTTTCCATTTTTCAACTTCATCAAATTTCATATAAGCCATTGCCGTAAGGTTATTTGACCAATCATCTTGATTCTTTCTAACTCCCATTGACAACATATAACTTTCTGGCCAAGTACTTTCAGAATAGTTTTGAGTATCCCAAATATCTTGATGACTTTTAAAGTGATAAAAATTATGGTTGATGTATTTAAATGTTTTTGGCTTAAAAACAATATATACACTAAATACAGAAATCATACTTTTAATTTGATTAATTCTATTTACATAAGATTTTCGCATCCCTTTACCCGCTAACATTTTAACAGTCAGTTTTGGTTCAATATTCGAAATAAAATAATCTCCTTTTATCTGTTTTCCGCTTTTAGTCAGTACCGAATCAATTTCATTGCCAACAAAACCAAAGTCAATAACTTCCTGATTATTATATACCTCTCCACCAAACTCCTTAATTCTTTTTATTAAGGACCTAGTGATCTGACTTCCGCCGTCTATACATCTCCAAGAGCTTTTTATGTAAGAATTGACAGAAAGAGCATGTACATATAATGGTGTATTTTTAGTGCCTGCATATAAAAAATTTGAACCAGCTACAACTGCTTTTAATTTTTTATTAGCTGTTATAGTCTCTAAATAATCTGAAATTTTTAAATTAAAATAACTGATATCATAAGCATTTGAGCTTAACTCTAAATTATACAATGGAAAACTTTCACAAACTTCTTGAATCTTTTTACAGTATTCATTTATGGCTTTTTCTTCTTCTGGAAACTGTTGAATTAATGATCTTGAAAAATGATCGTATCCTTGCGCATGCTTATATTCCTGTGAGTCATCTCCAAAGGTAATTACGTCATATTGATCATGATCTAACTTCGCTAATTTAAGGTCTTTCATAATACCCAAATAGCTAAAATATTGATGTAGATTTTCACCTTCTCCTAAACTACCAATATAATGTACTCCAGTATCAAAAATATTTTTATCTCGCACAAAAGTTTGGAGGTTTCCCCCATACTGTCTATTTTTTTCTAACACACAAACACGATAACCATGACGCGCTAATATATTGGCAGAAACCAATCCTCCCAATCCACTACCTATAATAACAACGTCGTATTTACTCTTCATTTTCCCTTCTTATTAAAAAAACGACTGATTCTTTATCATATTTCACCCAAAAACCTAAAGTCATAATTTTTGAAACCAATAAGTTATTATTAAAAACAATGATATTATTAAATGCCACAATTATTGAATCTTTTACCTGAGTCAAATTAGAAACTAATAATACATCGTAATTTTTAATTATTAATGTACTTAAACATAAGTCGTATTTAACTTTTCTAAATACATTGGTATAACAATTTTTAGCTATGCTTAATTTGTTGGTGTCATTAATAATAGAGGTAATTTTTCTATCCATGCTTTTCGCAACTAATACTATATCTATTTGCCCATAATCATCTGCTAAATGGATTATTTTAGATTTTAAAGGCATCATTTTATTTAAAATAAAATATTGCCTTTTTTTTGCTTTAAAATCAGTTTTTACATTCGAAAGTATTTCAGCGTCTTTAAACTTATAGTTCGATAATACTATTTGTTTGTAGTAATCAACTCCTTCTACTTCCTCTCGAAATTCATTGAACTTGTTTTTATAAAAAATACTTATTTTCTTTGTCCGTTCTCTTTCACTTCCTTCAAAACGAGAATCATTATAGGGAATTCTTTCCCCTACTTTCACTGCCATCTCACCGGAATAAATCATAAAATCTCCTTTTGGCATTACTTCAGAATTTCCATGAAGGTAAATAGGAAGAATATCTATTTGTAGTTGTTGTTGCAAAAAGAAAGCTCCTTTATGAAAACGACCCATTTTATTTGTAAAAGATCTTTTCCCTTCCGGAAAAACACATAACATATAACCTTGATTTAACTTATTCCTTAAATGTAAAATGCTTCCTCCAACTCCTTTTTTTATTGGATAATATCCTAAAGTTCTAGCCAATATTCCAAAAATTGGGGACTTATACACCCAATCATTCACCATATAAATCATATTATAAGTTAAAATATTTAATGATATGGTATCTATGGAAGAGGCATGATTAACAATTACAATCGCAGGCTTTTTAAAATCCTCCCCAACTTCGTTAATAATTATTTTTTTAGTAGTATAATTATTACTTAAGACTTGTTTAGAGAAACGAGAAACTAATTTATGCATCCCTTTAAATTTTTTCTTTTTTGAAATGGGAAGGATTGGAAGAATCGTAATACTGAATAAAGACAAAAGCATCCCTCCAACTGCATAGAATAATGTTATTAAAAAAGACCCGACAAAAAGACGAACATTAATAGGAGAATAACCTCTAAGGGTGCGATCTTTAATGAAAACATTAAAAAGAAATGGCTGAACTGTAAAGGCCACAAATACTGTTATTAAGATTCCTATTAAACTTACTAATGATATAGAATATAATGCAGGATGTTTTGCGAAAATTAATACCCCAACGCCTAATAAAGTAGTAATTACAGAAAGTAAAATTGAGACTTTATAAGTAGCGATTTCTTTGGTTCCATACGTATAATCTTTTATCAAGGCATTGGTCATGAAAATACTGTAATCAATCCCTAAACCAAAAATAAATGATGATATAATAATATTAAACACATTGAATTCGATACCCAATAAACCCATGATCCCAATGGTTAATATCCAAGTTAAAACTATTGGTATGCTTGTAATCAATGTTAATGATATACTTTTATAAAACAGAAGAAGTATTAATACCACTGCTATTAATGAATAAATTATTAATTCATTAAAATTATTTTTTAAACTTCCTAAAAATGCCTCATTAATTTTTTTTCGATCAATCAACATTATATTTTCTTGATCTTTAAATGCATTCTCAACTAGATTTAGGTTTTCTTCTTTCACTTTAATAAGTGACGTAATAGTTGTGAAATTTGGTTCTTTATTAATATAATCGTCTACCAAAAATGTTCTTATTTCTTGGTAATTTTCAATATTTATTGGTTGAAATTCTTTGTCAATTAAATTATAAAACTGCTGAAATGTTTTTGGCTTAAACCCCAGCTTTTCACCGTAACCAATTAGATTATTTTTGGTTTGATTAACCTTTTCTTCGTTCCAAAAGGAATTCCATTTGGTTATTTTTTCTTTTTGTATTTTTTGAGAAAACACTAATGCTCCTATAGAACTAAAATTATATATCTTATTTGTTTGTTTTAATTCAATTAACTTCTTATAAATAGCCTCATTGACTACTAATGCCTCGTCTAAATCATTTGCAAAGGAGGCTATGTATAATGATTTTGATGAAAAATTGGTGAGTTTGTCTAGTTTTTCTTCAGAGGAGACCATCTCCGTAGGCATAAAATTTAACGTGGTTAAATCCTTATTGAATTTCACCTTAGAATAGGTAAATAAACTAACTACCAGGATTAAACCTAACAACACAAAGCTTAACTTACTGCTATGAAAATTAACATGAGCTATTTTATCTAAAACGGTGGATTTGTTATTATTGTTTTTAGAAGTTTTATAAATCTGAGGAATAAATAGTAAGGCAAATACAGATGAGCCTAATACACTTACAGCTGCAAAAATTCCTAAATCTTGTAATGCCTGTGATTTAATAAACAACAAACATAAAAAAGCAATGGCTGTCGTAAAACTACTCATTAAAATGGGCTGTGTTATATCTTTATACAAGCTTTTTACATGATTGTTATTTCGCAAATGGGTTAGAATATGAAGGGAATAATCTAATGTAATACCCAATAGAACAGCACCTAAGCCTAAAGAAATAGCAGATATCTTATCTCTTACTATCAATAAAATCACTCCAGCTAATAAGCCCCCTATTATAGTTGGAACAAATAGCACTATGGGAATACTTAACTTTTTATAAAATACAATTAGGATAATTATTAAAACGGAAAGTGAAATACTAACGGTAAATTGAATGTCGTTTTTAATTTGTTTTGCATTGGCAACCGCAATTATTACTCCTCCAAAGTATTCACTTTTCACCTTGTTATTAAACTTATTATTTAATTGGTTTTGGACAGTGTACAATTGATCTACAAACTCACTATTATTATTTGTTTCACTAGCTGCTAACTTTGGAGTTATAAACAGCAGTATGGTTTTTTTATCCTTAGTGACTACAAAACCATTTTCCAAAATAAATTGATCTCCAATATTTAAAGTTTGAAGTTTTTTTAGAGCTATAAATGATAGCCCTAATGGATCTTTTAAAATCATATTCTTTGTAATCATTCCCGAAGGAGAAAGAATTGATTTATAACTGTCTCTTATACACATCTCCGAGCCCACGAGACAGGCAGAAATCTC
>OJFK01000337.1_pt1 | contig 11635 bp, 6 predicted proteins | sample 1594101 | NCBI WGS metagenome assembly OJFK01 (sample SAMN05416723, study PRJEB24817) | seawater metagenome | isolation source: Sea water | place: Canada:Atlantic | collected 2013-07
CAGAGTAGATCGTCGGCAGCGTCAGATGTGTATAAGAGACAGGTTTACATCTTTATTTTGAGCAATTGTCTTTAAAGAAAATACAATGAACAACCAGAACAATACTCTAAATAACATATTAGTTTAGTATTTGAGCTAAATTAATAAAAAACAATGGAATAAGAGTTTGTTTAAATTGAAAAGCATTTTATTATTTAAGCTTCGATTCGATTTGTATATTTGTTTTATGAATGAACATTTAGATCCTTCAGATGAAAATTTTACTCCTGAAGAAGTTGAAGTAGAAAAAAAACTCCGCCCCTTATCTTTTGAAGATTTTTCGGGACAAGATCAGGTACTAGAGAATTTAAAAATATTTGTTCAAGCCGCAAACTTAAGGGGAGAAGCATTGGATCATACTCTATTTCACGGACCTCCTGGACTTGGAAAAACAACCTTGGCATATATACTTGCTAACGAATTGGAGGTTGGAATTAAAGTTACCTCGGGTCCTGTATTAGATAAGCCTGGTGATTTAGCTGGATTACTTACCAATCTTGATGAGCGAGATGTGTTATTTATAGATGAAATTCATAGATTAAGTCCTATTGTAGAGGAATACTTATACTCTGCAATGGAAGATTATAAAATTGATATCATGATTGAGTCTGGTCCCAATGCTCGATCTGTTCAAATAAATTTAAATCCATTTACACTTGTAGGAGCTACTACTCGTTCTGGACTATTAACGGCTCCAATGCGTGCAAGATTTGGAATCGCTTCAAGGTTACAATATTATACCACAGAATTATTGACAACTATCGTTCAACGAAGTGCTTTGATTTTAGGTGTTTCTATTAGTATGGAAGCCGCAATAGAAATTGCTGGTAGGAGTAGAGGTACCCCCCGTATTGCAAATGCATTATTGCGAAGAGTTAGAGATTTTGCTCAAATAAAAGGAGATGGAAATATTGATATAAAAATTGCAAAATATGCTCTTGAAGCATTGAATGTCGATGCGCATGGATTAGATGAAATGGATAATAGAATTTTATTAACTATTATTGAAAAATTCAAAGGAGGTCCAGTAGGAATAACCACCTTGGCAACTGCAGTATCGGAAAGTTCTGAAACCATAGAAGAAGTATATGAACCTTTTTTAATTCAACAAGGTTTTATAATGAGAACTCCAAGAGGAAGGGAAGTTACGGAAGCTGCTTATAAGCATTTAGGAAAACTTAAAGGTCCAAAACAAGGAGGATTGTTTTAGGGCTATTAATAAAATCATGATATCACTTATATCAATAGCTTGAATTCTAAATCGCATCATACAAACCTTATTAAAACCGAAGCAAAACGCCTTGGGTTTTTATCTTGTGGAATAAGTAAAGCGGAGTTTTTGGAAGATGAAGCCCCGCGTTTAGAAAATTGGTTGCACAAAAATATGCATGGCGAAATGAGTTATATGACTAACCATTTCGATAAAAGATTGGACCCAACTTTATTAGTTCCAGATTCAAAAAGTGTAGTTTCGTTATTGTTAAATTATTTTCCAGAAGAAACTCAAACCAATAATACTTATAAAATATCCAAGTATGCATATGGAGAAGACTATCATGTTGTCATAAAGGATAAGCTAAGACAATTATTAAATTTTATTCAAGATGAAATTGGGGAAGTTCATGGTAGAGCCTTTACAGATTCAGCTCCTGTACTAGATAAGGCCTGGGCGGCAAAAAGTGGTTTAGGATGGATAGGAAAGCATAGCAATCTTATTACAAAGTCAAATGGTTCATTTTACTTTATTGCTGAATTAATTATAGACTTAGAACTAGATTATGACTACGCAGTAACTGATCATTGTGGAAATTGTACTGCTTGTATAGATGCTTGCCCAACTCAAGCAATAACAGAACCTTACGTAGTAGATGGCAGTAAATGTATATCGTATTTTACAATTGAATTAAAAAATGAAATTCCTTCAGACATGAAAGGTAAGTTTAATGATTGGATGTTCGGTTGTGATATCTGCCAAGATGTATGTCCATGGAACCGTTTCAGTAAAACTCATAAGGAACCGCTTTTTAACCCTAATCAAGAACTGTTATCAATGTCTAAAAAAGATTGGGAAGAAATCACTGAAGAAGTTTTTCGAAAAGTATTTGAAAAGAGTGCAGTTAAAAGAACAAAATATTCTGGTTTTATTAGGAATATTAACTTCCTTAAAAGTTAATATTGATATGAGTTTAGGTTTATTCTTTGTTAACATTACAGATGAATTAAAAAGTATTTAAATTAATACTATTATGAATCGAGCATGTTAGGATTTTTTATAGCTAATAGCGAACAGCTAGATTAAATCAAAATGTAAAAATTACTCTATTTAGTCTTAACAGTCTTAATTGTTTCTAGATATTGGAGAGTGGAATGTTAGTAGTGTGATTTATATGAGTAGGATGTTTTATACTGCTTCCGCTTTTAATCAAAACTTAAGTTCTTGGAGTGTTTCATATGTTACGTATTATAGCCGATTTATTAAAATAATACACAAATGAAAAAAAGCGGTACATATACTCCAATTAGGAGCCAATGTTGAAGAAATTTTTAATATTGCAGCCGTCGCGACAGTCGATGCTCAGCAAAAATAAATTTAGAAAAAGCAAGGAATAAAATCTAATTGATGATTGTTTTTTAGTATTTTAAAGAATTGTAGATGCAAATAATTATACTATATTTGAATCATCAATTTAGCAGCCAATGATCACCCATTTAAAGGGAAAATTAATTGAAAAAAATCCAACAAATATAGTTGTAGAATGTAATGGTGTGGGATATTCAGTTAATATTTCATTGCATACTTTTTCACAACTTCCTTCTGGGGAACATGTAAAACTTTTTATACATTTACAAGTACGGGAAGATTCGCATACATTATTTGGATTTTCAAGTAAAGTTGAACGAGAAGTATTTAGGTTGTTAATATCGGTTTCTGGAGTTGGAGCAAGTATTGCGAGGACAATGTTGTCAACCTTATCTCCAGAACAAGTAATGGAAGCAATTACTCAAAATAATATAGCAGCAATACAGTCGGTTAAAGGAATTGGCACTAAAACTGCTCAACGAGTTGTTTTAGATTTAAAAGATAAAATAATAAAAATTTATGGCTTAGATGAGGTTTCCTTAGTTTCGGGCAATACTAATAGAAATGAGGCGTTATCTGCTTTAGAAACATTAGGTTTTGCTAGAAAACAAACGGAAAAAATTTGTGATGATATTGTAAATAAAAATCCAAATGCTTCTGTTGAAACTATAATAAAACAGGCTTTAAAAAATTTGTAACAATTGGGCTCAAAAAATTACGATTTAAAAAATAGCTTTTTCAAGCAAATATTAGTTTTAGGTGTTATTATAAGCAGTTTTACTACTGCTTATTCTCAAGATTCTACCAGTACTGGAAATACCATGGGGCGTATGGATTTACCTACTCCAATAAGCATAGAAGACTTGTACACCTATGATCTAATAACTGAAATGTATATTTATACTCAGATTATTGGAGATTTTTCAATATCATATCCGCTCATTTTAACGCCAGAAGAATATAGAGACTTAATTCTTAATCAGCAAATGAAATCTTATTTCAAAGACAAGATTGATGCCGCTGATGGAAGAAAAGATGGCGCTGAAGAATTACAAAAAAACTTATTGCCAACTTTTTATGTAAATTCAGGATTTTTTGAATCTATTTTCGGCGGTAATGAAATTGAGATACTCCCGCAAGGTATGGTGGAGATTGATTTAGGTTTGTTATATACCAAACAAGATAATCCGGCATTTTCGCCAACAAACAGAAGTAATCTATCTTTTGATTTTGATCAAAGAATTAGCTTAAGTTTATTAGGTAAAATAGGTGAAAGGCTTCAAATTACTGCAAATTACGATACTCAATCAACATTTGATTTTCAAAATCAAATCAAATTAGAATATACGCCAACAGAAGATGATATTATTAGAAAAATTGAAGTTGGTAATATCAGTATGCCTTTAAATAGTTCTTTAATTCAAGGTGCTCAAAGTTTATTTGGTGTAAAAGGTGAGGTTCAGTTTGGAAAAACAACTATAACAGGGGTTTTTTCTGAACAAAAATCTGAAACAAGAACTGTGGTTGCAGAAGGTGGAGCTACTATAACAGATTTTGAGATTTTTGCTTTAGATTATGACGAAAATCGACACTTTTTCTTATCTCATTATTTTAGAGATAATTATGATAGAGTCTTAGCGCAATATCCTTTTATAAATACCAATATTCAAATTACAAGAACTGAAGTTTGGATTACAAATAGAACTAATGCTACCGATAATGTTAGAAATATTGTTGCACTTCAAGATATTGGAGAGTCTAACCCTGATGATATAGGATTACTATTTCCTCCTGGAGGGTTTATAAATGTTCCAAGTAGATCATACCCTGATAATGGCAACAATAAGTTTAATCCACTAGGAATAGAAGGGAGTGTACCTTCTGATTTAACACCTGCAATAAGAGATATAGCAACTGTCCAATCAGGATTTAGTGGCGTACAAGTTAGAGATGGTTTGGACTATGTATCACTTGAAAATGCAAGAAAATTAAACTCTGGAGAATACGAATTAGACAGACAATTAGGGTATATTTCTTTAAATCAGCGTTTAAATAATGATGAAGTGTTAGCAGTTGCATTTCAATTTACTGTAAACGGTACTGTTTATCAAGTTGGTGAATTTTCAAACGGTGTTGATGCTTCAGGCGGAACCTTACCTGGTGGTGGTAATGAAGATCCTATAGAAGGAATATCGCAAAATTTAGTTGTTAAATTATTGAAAAGTAATATTACAAATGTCCAAGAGCCAATATGGAATTTAATGATGAAAAATATATATCCATTAGGAGCTTTTCAACTTGAACGCGAAGGTTTTAATTTAAATATATTATATACAGATCCTTCTCCTCAGAACTTTATAAACGCTGCTGAAGGAAGTGTTCAATTTCCTCCTTTAGCTTTGCCTGAAGATGTCCAAAACACAACATTACTTAGGGTATTTAATTTAGATCAATTAAATTTTAATGGAGATCCACAACAAGGGGGTGATGGTTTCTTTGACTTTGTTCCGGGAATTACTTTAGACACAGAAAACGGACGGGTTATTTTCACTAATATTGAGCCATTTGGGAGTCATTTATTTAAAAAATTAGAAGACCCTACTAATTCATCTGAAGACTACGAAAATCCAATAACATATAATGCCAATCAACATAAATATGTTTTCAATACTCTTTATACTACAACAAAGACGCAAGCAGAACAAGAAGAAAGTGATAAAAATAAGTTTCAATTAAAAGGAACTTACAAATCTACAGGTGCAGATGGAATACCTATAGGAGCATTTAATATTCCACAAGGATCAGTAACTGTTACAGCTGGAGGTAGAGTATTAGTTGAAGGAGTCGATTATACAGTTAATTATCAATTAGGAAGAGTACAAATATTAGACGCATCTTTATTGAATTCTAATACTCCTATATCTATTTCTACAGAAAACAACACTTTATTTGGACAGCAAACAAAAAGGTTTACAGGGGTAAATGTTGAGCATTTGTTTAGTGAAAAATTTCAAATGGGTGCAACCTTTTTAAATTTAAATGAAAGGCCATTAACCCAAAAATCATCGTTTACTTCAGAACCAATAAACAATTCTATATTTGGTTTAAGTGCAAATTATTCAACTGAAGTACCATTTTTAACACGATTAGTTAATAAACTTCCAAATATTGATACTGATGTTGAATCAGTCTTCTCATTGCGTGGGGAATTTGCATATTTATTTCCAGGAGCTCCTAAAGTATCTGATTTTAATGGAAAGACAACAGCTTATGTTGATGATTTTGAAGCTGCACAAACAAACTTCAATATTAGCTCACCCTTAACTTGGGGTTTATCAAGTGCTCCATTAGGTTTTGGTGGAGAACTAGGAAATGGAAATTTAGCAACTAATTATAAACGCGCAAAATTATCTTGGTATATAGTAGATCCAATTTTTTATAGCTCACAAAGGCCTGATGGAATAACAGTAGATGATATCTCTTCACCTTTTACAAGAAGAATATTTAGAGATGAGATATTCCCAAATCAGGATATTGTTGAAGGACAGACACAAGCTCTTTTTTCTTTAGATTTAACCTTCTCTCCAACAGAAAGAGGACAGTATAATTATAATCCTGCGACAAATGGAACTAATGAACTCTCAAATCCAGCATCTAATTTTGGAGGTATTATTAGGCCATTAACTACTACAGATTTTGAGCGGTCAAATGTAGAATATATTCAGTTTTGGTTAATGGATCCTTTTATATACGATGAAAATGCAGGAAGTAACGGAGGAACTATTACGTTTAATCTTGGGAATATTTCTGAGGATGTTTTAAAAGATGGAAGAAAACAGTATGAAAATGGATTGCCTAAAGATGCATCCACAACTAATACCATCCCAACTAATTTTGGTAAAGTTCCAACAAATCAATCCTTGATATATGTTTATGATACGCAGGGACAAGAACGTACAAATCAAGATATAGGATATGACGGTCTTAGTGATGGCGAAGAAGCTACAAAATTTCCTGATTTTGCTGGATTAGCAGATCCTTCGGGTGATAACTATGAGTATTTCTTGCAAGCTCAAGGAAATATTATAGAACGTTATAAAAAGTATAATGGAACTCAAGGAAATTCACCGGAAGTAATTACAAACACCAATAGAGGCTCAACTTCGCTTCCAGATGTTGAAGACATAAACCGGGACAATAGCATGAACACAATTAACAGCTATTTTGAATATAAGATTCCTATTGTCCCTGGAATGGATGCTAACAATAGTGATTATATAACAGATACTAAAGAAATAAATGTTACGCTTCAAAATAATGAAGTAATTCCTGTAAGATGGGTCCAATTTAAAGTGCCTATTAATACTCCAACTCCACTTACAACTAATCCTACAGATTTTAGATCTATTCGTTTTATGAGAATGTTTCTTTCAGGTTTTGAACAAGATATAATATTACGATTTGGAACTTTAGATCTAATTCGAGGCGATTATAGAAAATATCAACTTCCATTAGATGCAAATGCACAAGATCCAGTAAACAGTTCTACAACTTTTGAAAATTATACGGTTAATATTGAGGAGAATGAAAATAGATTACCAATACCTTATGTATTACCACCAGGTGTTTATAGAGAACAATTAAATAATAATAATAACATCATTCGTGAAAACGAACAATCTTTATCATTAAGAGTTTGTGGATTAGATCCAGAAGATGGTAGAGCTGTCTATAAAAATTTTAATATTGATATGAGACAATATAAAAATTTAGAGATGTTTATTCATACCGAATCTGTTGAAAATGAAGGGATGTTATCTGATGGAGATATGGTTGCTTTTGTGAGATTAGGAAATGATTTATCTCAGAATTATTATGAAGTTCAAATTCCGTTAAATCCTACCTCTTTTGGTAGTACTTCGCCTGAAGAAATTTGGCCTTTAGCAAACAGGCTTCTTTTACCATTTGAGTTATTGCAAAAAGTAAAAACACTTGCTTTAGGAGATCCAAATAATAACCCTAATGAAATTTCTTATTATATGCAGTCTGAATTAAATCCAGATTTTACTTCAGGCGCAGAAAATGAGCTTCGAATTGGTATTAAGGGAAATCCTAGTTTTGGTAATGTAAGAACAATCATGCTTGGTATTAGGAATTCCACAACTAATGAAATATGTGGAGAAACTTGGTTTGACGAACTTCGAATGACAGAGCTAGATAACGAAGGAGGATGGGCTGCTGTCGCAAGTATGGATGTGAATTTAGCAGATTTTGCAACGGTAAGTGCTTCAGGAAGTAAAAGTACTGTTGGATTTGGATCAATTGAACAAGGGCCAAGCCAAAGAAGCCTAGAGGATACTAAAGAATATGGAGTGGTTACTAATTTTAATTTAGGTCAATTATTACCTCAAAAATGGGGAATTCAATTACCATTTAACTATGGTCGTTCGGAAGAATTAATTACACCAAAATATGATGAGGAGTTCCAAGATATTGAACTTCAAACTAGATTAGATAATGCAGAAAATACTACTAGTCGAGATCAAATTAAAGAACAATCTGAAGATTATACAAAAAGACAAAGTGTTAATTTTATAGGAGTTCGAAAAAATAGAGTTGGAGATGCAAAGCCTAAAGTATATGATGTTGAAAATTTTACCTTTTCGTATTCTTATAATCAAGTAGATCATAGAAGTTTTGAAATAGAAAGGTCTTTAGATCAAAATGTAAGATTAGGAGGAACATATAATTACAATTTCGAACCAAAAATAGTAGAGCCTTTTAAAAAGAATGATTCTATTTTTAGAAGTAAATATTGGCAGTTATTAAAAGATTTCAATTTCAATTATTTACCTTCTAATATTACTGTAGGATCAAATTATGTTCGACAATACAATGAGCAAAAATTTCGAGAGCTTAATTTACCAGCAGGTAATATTGGAATACCTACTTTATATCAGCGTAATTTCTTATTTGATTGGCAATACACAATTAATTACAATTTAACAAAATCGTTAAGATTTAATTTTACATCTACAAACAATCGTACTGTTAAAAATTATATTGACATATTTGGGAATACTGATGATTCTATAAATGTATGGGACGGGTTTTTTGATGTTGGTGACCCAAATCAACATTCCCAATCACTTCAGTTAAATTATGATATACCTTTTAATAAAGTTCCGTTCTTAAAATTTATAAGAGCAACTTATTCTTATACTGGAGATTTTCAATGGCAAAAAAGTAGTGACTTATTTCTAGATATTCCAATTGTTCTTGAAGATGGAACAACCAACTACTATAATTTAGGAAACTCCGTACAAAATGCACAAACCCATCGGATCAATTCAAGTTTAGACATGAAAACGCTTTACCGTTATATAGGTTTGACAAAAAGAACAAAAAGTAAAAAGGTGCTACCATCAGCAGAAAATTCAGATGATAGAAGTAAAGATTCAAATAGTAATAATGGTAAAGGTGATAAAAACTCTAGAAAAATAAATAAAGAAGAAACTAAATCAGGAATTGCAAAAAAATCTGGTAATAATAAAAATGGAGCAGGTGGCCTTGAATTTTCAAATACCCTATCAACTGGAGAAAAATCTATAAATGTTTTAATTGATTTGGTGACAATGGTCAAAAAAATACAATTAAACTATCAAGAAAACAATGGTGTGTTCTTACCAGGATATATACCATCAGTTGGTTTTGCTGGAACTTTTAAACCTACTGCTGGATTTACATTTGGTAGTCAAGCTGAAATTAGGCATTTAGCTGCTCGTAATGGTTGGTTAACATTATACCCAGAATTTAACGAACAGTATACCGAAGCAGAATCAAAACAATTAGATATTCAAGCTAATTTAGTGCCCATACAAGATTTAAAAATTGACGTTACAGCAAGTAGAATTTATTCAGAAAGTTATTCAGAAAATTATATTATAGAAAACGATTTATATCGTTCGTTAACTCCTAATACATTTGGGAATTTTAATATTTCTACTATAATGATTAAAACTGCTTTTTCTACTAGTGATGAAACTACTTCCCAACCATTTGAAGATTTTAGTGATAATAGATTAATTATAGCTAAAAGGTTAGCCGAAGAACATTATGGAACTGCTAACTACCCAGTAGATACTGAAACAGGTTATCCTATTGGATTTGGCAGTAAAAGCCAAGATGTTATATTGCCAGCATTTTTATCTGCTTATAAAGGGAGTGATCCGGAAAAGGAAAGCACAGGAATATTTAGAGATATTCCGATACCAAATTGGGATCTAAAATATACAGGTTTAATGAAAATAGCTTGGTTTAAAAAATACTTTAAACGATTCTCATTACAGCATGGATATAGAGCTGGGTATACCATCAATCAATTTAGAACTAACTTAGATTATGATTCAAATAATCAAGATGATATTGATCAATCTGGAGACTTTAAAAGCAAGACTATTTTAACTAATATTAATTTAGTTGAGCAATTTTCTCCTTTAATTAGAGTAGATTTTGAAATGAAAAACTCAATTAATATTTTATTTGAACTTAGAAAAGATAGAGCACTATCCTTAAGTTTTGCAAATAATTTATTAACTGAAATTCAAGGAAATGAGATTGTAATAGGAGCGGGCTATAGGGTTAAAGATTTGCGTATTGCCACTAATTTTGGTGGAAAAAAACAAATACTTAAAAGTGATTTAAACTTTAAAATAGATCTTTCACGAAGAGATAACAAAACAATTATTAGATATTTAGATATTTCCAATAATCAAACTACCGCTGGACAAACAATTTATGGAGCACAATTGTCAATAGATTATGCTCTAAGTAAAAATTTAACAGCATTATTTTATTATGATCATTCGTTTTCTGAATATGCTATTTCAACTGCATTTCCTCAGACAACAATTAGAACAGGATTTACGCTTAGATATAATTTTGGAAATTAACAAATTAGATTAATTATTATGAATATACCTTCAAATTTAAAATACACAAAAGACCATGAATGGATAAGTATTGATGGTGATATAGCTACAGTAGGAATTACCGATTTTGCTCAAGGTGAATTAGGAGATATTGTATACGTAGAAGTAGAAACTCTTGATGAAACTCTGGACAAAGACGAAGTTTTTGGAACCGTAGAAGCAGTTAAAACTGTTTCAGATTTATTTATTCCTCTTTCTGGTGAAATTGTTGAGTTTAACGATAGTTTAGAAACAGAACCTGAAAAAGTAAATTCAGATGCTTTTGGGGAAGGATGGATGATTAAAATTAAGATTACAAACCCAGACGAAATTAATGAATTGTTAGATGATGAGGCTTATAAAGAAATTGTGGGAGTTTAAACATCTTCTAAGTATTTGTTTAGTTTATACGGCATTAATAACAGTTGCTTTTTTATATCCTTTAAAGGGAACAACTACAATTAATTTCATTATACCAATAGATAAATTAATTCATGTTTTAATGTATCTTTCCTTATCGTTTTTATGGATAAGTTATTCTAGTAAGGTTACTAATTATAAAAAAACAGTGACCACTATTATTATGGTAATATTATTATGTTTTTTTTATGGCATAATAATTGAAATAGTTCAAGAACTCTTTATTCCTTTTAGAAATTCGGAGTTATTTGATGTTTTAGCAAATATGATAGGTGCAATTTTAGGAGCATTATTATTTTGGAATGTTAAAAACAGAATTAAATCCTGAAAGCTTTTATTTACTGAAGAAATTATATATTTTAGCAACAATATAAATACACATTTATGGAGCCAAAGAAAAACCCAAAATCAGATCTGAATCGTAGGAGTATGATATTTTTCCAATTAGGAATGATATTAATACTTTTTATCACATGGAGTGCTATTGAAAATAAAACTTACGACAAATCTCAAATAACTCAAGACATGCTAAATTTAGGCGATGAGTTAGAAGAAGATATTCCAATTACAGATCAAAATCTGTCTCTTATACACATCTCCGAGCCCACGAGACAGGCAGAAATCT
>OJFK01000343.1_pt1 | contig 11517 bp, 5 predicted proteins | sample 1594101 | NCBI WGS metagenome assembly OJFK01 (sample SAMN05416723, study PRJEB24817) | seawater metagenome | isolation source: Sea water | place: Canada:Atlantic | collected 2013-07
ACAGAGTAGATCGTCGGCAGCGTCAGATGTGTATAAGAGACAGCCCACGGCCCCGTCGCCATTCCTGAAATTCACCCCGACTACGCCGATCATCCTACGCTCAGCAACGCCGAGAAAAAATATGCCTCCATGGTCAAGATGCTCGATGACCACGTCGGCCTCATCATGAAGGAACTCAAAGCCCAGGGCCTCGACCAAAACACCATCGTCGCCTTCACCTCCGACAACGGCCACGAGCTCTATTATGGTCCCAAACCGGCCTACAAAAAACAAATCCTCGCCAACGGCCAAAAAGCCAACCTCACCGACAAAAAATGGCGCACTTCCGAGCAAGGCGACGTCTTCGATGGCAGCGCCGGCCGCGCCGGACTCAAGCGCTCCGGTTACCAAGGCGGCATGCAGTGCCCCCTCATCGTCCGCTGGCCCGGCAAGATCGCCCCCGGAACCGAAACCCACCATCTCAGCGCCCACTACGACTTCATGGCCACCCTCGCCGATCTCGGAAAGGTGCCCCTTCCCAGAGGAAAAGACTCCCTCTCCTACCTCCCCACCCTCCTCGGTAAACCGCAGAAACAGACCCACGACTACGTCGTCATCAACAACAACTTCCGCCACATGGGCCGCAGCGCCCTCATCTCAAGCGACGGCTGGAAACTCATCGACCTCGGTAATGAAAAGTATCAGCTCTACCAAATTTCCGGGGACAACGAAGAGCGCCAAAATCTCGCCGCCCAACATCCCGACCGCCTCAAGAAAATGATCGCCGTCCACAAGAGCGAACTCGGATCCGCACGCCACGATCTCAAAAAAAAGTAGAATAGGCGTCCCGCCTGTCGCCCCCGGCCACTTATCCGCCGTCGCTCGTGGAGCCTAGGAGAAAGCACTCCGATTCCCCTATTAGTTTCCCGCCAAAAGGCAATTTAAGATCAAAGCACCTCGATTTTCCGGGGTGCTTTTTTCATCTCTTTACACGAACTTAATACATTAAATTACAACTCACCTCTACGCAGGCGGTTTATCCATTAAGCAGCTTCTCCCCCCTTTAAATTCCTCCACCACACGCCCCATGAAATTCCTTCCTCTCCTTTTTCTCACGAGCCTCTCTCTTCAGGCCACCCCCCTCATCTCTTCATGGTTCACCGATCTCTCCGGCCGCTACGCCCGCATCTATCCGGACAATGACGCCATGGCCGCGCAAGCATCCGTCACCACTTGGAGCCGTGGCGCCGGAATTCAAGCCGATCCCGCTTATGCCGGCATCACCGAGATTTCCTTCACCTCCACCGACGTCTTCATTCGCACCTCCAACCTCGGCCTCCACGTCATGGGCCCCTGGTATGGTGGAAATGGCAACCTCTTCCCCAACTACCCCGCGAACCAAGCCGACATTTACCGCTTCCCACGCACCCCCGCCATCCCCGCCACCAAAACCGGAACCGGACTCGGCGTCATCGGCTACATAGTCGATGGCATCGCCCTCTTCGACTCCCGCGACGCCTTTTCCTACGACACCTCCCAAGCAGTCGATGACGGCCCAGGCGCCGGAGGTGCTGTGAATGGCGACGACGTCTGGAACCGCGACGCCTACGTCAACGAAAGCGACACCTTCGACAACGCCTTCGCCCACCAAGCCGGCGCGAACCAACACTACCATGCCAACTCTCCCGCCATCCGTCACTTCCTCGACGACTCCGTCGATTACGACCCCGCCACCAACATTTACACCGAAAACCCCAACGGCACCCACTCCCCCATCATCGGCTGGTTCCGCGATGGCCTCCCACTCTACGGCCCCTACGGTTACTCTGATTCAAACGACGCCACCTCAACCGTCCGCCGCATGATTTCCGGCTATCAAAAACGCGATGGGTCAAATGGCTCCACCGACCTCGCCACCACCGGTCGCACCACCCACCCCCAGTGGATCGTCCGGAATGATGGAACCTCAGCCACCATCGCGGCCGCCTTCCACGGACCCAACGTCTCTGCTGCCATCCCCATCGGTCACTACCTCGAGGACTACGCCTATAAAGGTGACCTTGGACTCACCCTCGGCACCGACTTCGACCTCAACGAATACAACGTCCGCTTCTGCGTCACTCCCGAATTCCCTGCCGGCACCTGGGCCTACTTCACCAACATCGAACCCGATGGCACCCCCGCCTACCCCTACAACATCGCCCGCTACTACTACGGCACTCCTTCAGGAACCTCCCCAAACACCGTCCCCGCCGAAGCAATCATCCACTTTGAAGGAGGCCCTAAAAAAGCCACCGTCATTGACACCATTTCCGAAACCAATACCGATGAAGTCACCCTCGTCTGGTCCGCCATCGAAGGAGGCCAATACACCATCGACTCGTCTACCACGCTCGAAGTCGGCTCCTGGACGGGCGAGTCCAACGATGCCGGGCCCATTCAAGAAAAACTGACCCTCGCGAACAACGCCGCCGCTGACCCCAAAAAATTCTACCGCACCAAACTCAACAGCCTTGCGGCCTTCGATCAAAATGGCATCCAAAACTTCTCCTTCAATCCCGGAGTCGTCCACCTCTTCCACTTCGCCACCTCCCCGGCCCTCCCCACCGAGATCACCACTATCACTGTCGGAGGAATCAACGGCACCGTCGCCGCCTACGATCCCATCAACGGACTTCTCGAAGTCTCCTTCGATGACTCCACCCTCAACATAGGCGAATACCCCGCCATCATCAACAACTCGATCGCCTCGACCGACGACTACTCCGTCTCCGGCCCCAACAACGTCCTCCTTCTCATCGTTGATGACTGGGGCATCGACGCCTCCGAGCTCTACAACACGGAAACCGGTCCTGGCATCCAGCTCGCCAACATGCCCACCCTGAAGAACCTTGTCGAAAACGGCCTCCTCTTCACCCGCGGCTACGCCCAACCTATCTGCTCGCCCACCCGCGCCACTATGCTCACCGGTCGTCAGCCCTACCAACACGGCGTTGGAAATCCGCAAGCCAACTCCACCCTCCTCGCTTCAGAGCAAACCTTCCCCGAACTCATTTCCGCCAATGCCCCCGCCTACGGACTCGCCTCCTTCGGAAAATGGCACCTCGGTTCCGGAGACACCGGGCCCCTCGACACCGGCGGCTGGCCGAACTTCACCGGAACCCTTACTGGTGGTGTGCCCAACTACGACGCCTGGGACCGAATCAAAATCGAAAACAGCATCCTCATTGATAGTGGCACCGCCATTACCGATCTCGTGACCAGCGGAGACTACACTTCCCCCTATGCCACCAGCGTCCAAGTCGACGAAGCCGCATCCTTCATCACCGACCAAGGTGCTGAACCCTGGGTTGTCTGGATGGGCTTCAATGCGCCTCACACTCCCTTCCACGACCCTCCCGCCAACCTCGCCCCCACAGGCGGATACTCCACCACCGGCACTGCCAATAAAGACCTCTACGTCCGCATGCTCGAAGCTCTCGATACCGAAATCGGCCGCCTCTTAGCTTCCGTCGACATGAGCAAGACAAACATCATCATCATCGGCGACAACGGCACTCCCGGACAAGTTGACCAAGCTCCCGCAGGTGGCATCGCTGAGGCCAAAGGCTCCCTCAACGAGGGCGGAATCCACGTTCCCTTCTTTGCCCACGGCCCCGACATTACCCAAACCGGAACGAGCGATAAGCTTGTCCACGTCGCCGATCTCTTCTCTACCGTCCTCGACCTCACTGGAGTAGAAATCCCGACCAACCTCGACCTCAACTCCACCTCTATTGCGCCCATCTTCAACGGAACGGACACCGCCGATCGCTGCATCATCGCCGAGAAGTTCGGCCTCGATCCCACCGAGGATGGCCGCTCACTCATCATCGACACCTGGCCCAACTACAAGCTTATCTCCATCCAAGACGTGAGCGACCCCACTGACACGCCCACTTACCAAATGTATCTCCTCGGAGCCAACGGCGTCGAAGCCTCCACCCTCACCACCCCGCCGAATCTAGGCGACCCACATGAAGCCGCCTATAACGCCCTCGTCACCAAAGATCAGCGGTTAGAGCCAGACAACACCGTCCCACCCGAGACCGTCTACATCGATCTCCCTGCCAATTGCCCACCTCTCATCAACAACAGGAACGGTAACATCGTCCGCCCCAATGGCATTACCATCGGCGGAGTTGCCGCCACTTATGACACGGGCGGCATCACCGCCGGAGGTAGCACCACCTCCGCCGCCCGAGTCGATGAAAGCGGAGCCCCCGATCAATTCTCCGTCGTCGCCAACTTCGATGTCTCCACCTCCGGCCTCACCAGCGGTCAGTCCTACGACATCATCGTCTCCTTCCCCAGCGCCGGCGGCAACCGTACCTTCACCGCCACCAACCAGTACTTAGTCCCCTAAGGAAAGCAGAAAGATAGGGGTAGGGATGACGCATTGGTTTACGTCAGCCCTCCCTCCAAACCGTGCATGCGGATCTTCCGCACCGAACACGGCTTTCCCGTCAGCGCTTTTCTCGCTTTCGGAGACTCAGCTCTTCCACTTTGGCCTGTTCCATTCCCGGAAAGGCTAACCCCCAACTTCAGTTCAGATTCTACACGACCACACTGCTCCCAAAGCTTGCAGAGGCGGGCCGTGGAGAGGCCAAGGTCTTGGAAATTGACCTGCTTTTTCTACCACCTTACAGCTCAAATCTGAACCTGATTGAACGGCTGTGGAAGCTGACCAAGCGAGGTTGTCTGACCAATCGTTACTACCCCGACTTCGGAGCCTTTTGCGGGGCCATCGACAAATGCCTCGAAGATTTATCCGGACCTTTAAAAAAAGAACTTACCAGCCTGATGACCCTCAATTTCCAGTTCTTCAAGAATCACAATTCCTAGAAATTAGAAGTATATCAGCACCATAAATATTCTAACGGGTTACCTTAATCTCTACGATGGGAAAATCCACAAGAATGTGGCCCTCCTGAGAGGCGAGGAGCCACGACTCCTTTGCTTGAGAGTAACCCAGATTAGAGTTCCTTGCCGTTGATGTTGAGCTCGTGGATGGACCAGAAGAGGGAGTGTTTTCCGGTTTGGGTGATGCGGAGGAATTTGGCATCGGTGGCATCGAAGCTGATCTCGGTGAGGGGGTTCTCCCCTTTGCCTTTGGCGACGGGCTTGCTCCATTTTTTGCCATCGCTTGAGACCTGGACTTCGTACTTCCGCGGGTAGTCGCCCGCGGAGAGGCGGGAATCGAGGGTCACGTTGGTGATTTTTGAGAGCTTGGGGAATTCAACTTGGACCCACATGCCGGGCTTCATGGGGGAACCGGTGGAGTAGCGGGATTTCGGGTTGCCATCGATGCAGCCATTGAGGTCATTGGCACCGTTACTGGCAGTGAGCTTCCAGTCCTTGCGGTTGGCGAGGACGGGAGGTGAAAGTTGCTCGAGTTCCTGCTGGGTCCATGGTTCCTTGCGGGAGCTGTGCTTCTTGCGAAGGGTGGCAATCTGCTGAGGATAGGTGATGCCGGATTTATTGCCGAAGGAGTTGCGAATGTAGGTGGTAATGTCAGCAAGCCACCGGTCGTCGTTGGTGGCCATGGTGACCATGAGGCCTTCGTATTCCTTGCCATCGATCTTTCCGGTGAGGCCGTGGAGAAGGGTGCGGATGGCAGTATCTGCACTGCCGGCGAGGCGTGGGTTATTGACGAAGGAGGGCGCAAGGAAGTGGCCTTTTTGGCCGGGCATGGGAGTGCCTTTTCCATCGGCTCCGTGGCAGGAGAAGCAGAGTTGCTGGTAGACGACTTTACCGTGTTCCATCGCTTTACCGAAGGCAGCACCGAGACGCTTCTGGGCGCGCTCTTCAGCACGGGAGGCGACCACAGACCCCTGGAGGTTCTTGATGGCACGGACGGTTTCGTTTTCCCCGTGCCTCTCGAGGAGGGCGTCGATGACAGCGATGAGCTTGGGTTCATCGCTACCGGAGGCTCCGATGGAGTTGATCGTTTGGATGACCATCTCGATGTCCTCGACGAGGGCAGGAGTGGAGCCGAGGGCTTCGATGACGTCTTGATTGCCGTCAGCTAAGAAGGGCTCAGAGAGGCGCACAGCGTTAGTGCGAACGAGGGAGCTCTGGTCGGCGAGGGCGAAGGAGACGAGGCCGGGAGTCAGCTTGGACATTCCTTCGAGAGTCCAGAGGGCGTGGAGACGTGCAAGCTCCGAGGAGTGGGAGCGGGCTAACTTTTCCAGGGCAGGGATGACGGTGTCTCGGTCCTTGCGAAGGATGATGAGCTTCTGGGCGGTATCACGCCACCAGCCGTTGGGATGGGCGAGGTGAGCGACAAGCTCGGCAGTGGATTCGTCGAGCATGCGAGGTTGCTTGTCGGCTTTGAAAGTGGGGTGCGTAAGGCGATAGATGCGGCCTTTCTGGATGTTCTTGTCAATGTCCCACTTGTCGATGACGCCGCGGAGGTAGGACTTGGGGCGGGTCCAGTTCCCCTGCTGGATGATGCCGCGGTGCATGTCGATGACCATCATGGCGCCATCGGGCGAGGTGGTGGCCCAGAGTGGGCGGAAGTTGATGTCGCGAGTGCGGATGAACTCAGTACCAGGGTAGACATTGCTGAGGACAGTTTTTCCGTTTTCACGGGTGACCTTTGCGCGGCGAATGAGGCGGCCGACGGGCTCGGGGATGATGAGGTTTCCCTTCAGGTCAGCGGGGAGACGGTCGCCACGGTAGATGCCCTGGCCGGCACATCCGGTGAAGTTGTTGAGGCCGCCACGGGCATTAACGCGTCGTGGTCCGCCTTGGACATCGGGGACATCGGCAATGGGAAAGACTTCGCGGAAGCCATCGGCTTCTTGTCCGCGGAGGTCGAGCGCGCCGTATTTGATGGGTTGCTGAAAATAGAAGGCAGGTCTTTCACCACCGGCGGCGGAGTAGTAGAGGCGTCCGGCGTCGTCTTGGCCGATGCCCCATTGTCCACCTCCGCGAGGGAGTTTTTGGACTTCGATTTTTTCGTCGGTGAAGCGGTAAGCTTTATTCTCGTAGGTGATGTTGATGGAATTATCGAGATTCCAGACGAGGCCGGAAGGTTGGTGCTCCATATTGCCGCCGCGATTACCGCCTTCGTAAACTTTCACTTTTTCATCGGCGACGCCGTCACCATCGGAATCGCGGTAGGTCCAGAGGTCGAGAGTGTTGGTGATTCCGACCATGATACGGTCATCGAGCGGAAGGACCATGCGGGGAAGGAGGAGATTATCGACGAAGACGGTGTGCTTGTCGTAAACGCCGTCGCCCGTGGTGTCCTCGTGCCGCGAAATACGGGAGGTCGCTTCCTGTTCGCCGTTGGCATCGGCATCCTGCATGTAGGTGCGCATTTCGACGACGTAGAGGGCGCCATTCCCATCCCAGGCCATGGCAACGGGCTCATGGATGTGGGGGTCGGAGAGGACCAATTCAAAGGAATAGTCGTCCTGAAGTTCGATCGACTTGTGGGAATCTCCTTTGGAAAGAAATCCCTTTTGGTAAACTTTTCCGCCGGGTTCGGCGAGGAGAGGAGTAATGAGCAGGAAGGGTAGGAGACGTTTCATGAAAAGAGGTTGGAGGTTGGACTACGGGCTATCTGCAACGGAAGTTTCGATTTCGCCGAACTTTTCGACATTTATCCCCGTATGGGAGATCTAAAATCTGTCAGATATTTTCTCAAAATCGCTTTCGGGACGCACGCTTTCAAGCGGAGCACTGGAGGTAAAGGGAGGCCCAGCTGGGGTCACCTCCCTGGGAGAAGCGTGGGATCATGAGCGGATGCTGAAGAAGAAAGAGCCCGCCTTTCCTGCGATCAGGAGGGGAAGTATGATTTCGACCACCTCAATGAGACCATTTATTGGATCACGGGCGCGCTTCTTGAGAAATTGATGAGAACGAAGTAAGCCAAGTACTTTTCAAACTCCCTCTGATCTGGGAACGTTGGCCAATGAAGCAGCTCACCGTCCTCCTCCTCGCGCTCACTTCCAGTGTCTCTTTTTCCCAAGAGTTGACCGAGGTGGATCGCCAACTCCTCCTTGAGCGGCTCAACGATATTCAAAAATCAGCCGATACTGCGGCGCGTGGACGTTTCTCCACTGCCATCAGCGCCTTCCGAATCGCGGTTTCCAGCGATGTCGCTGCGAATGAACTCTGGATGAAATGCTGGGAGAAGGTGGAATTCAAGGACGAGGCCAAGAGCGCAAAGAATTTTCGGGAAAAACGAAAGCAACATAAGGACCGCGTCGATAGCCCTGGATTTCGCAGAGCATTGCGCCACCAACTCAACTGGCTCCTTCTTACCATCGAGATCTCCCAGGACGAAAAGACTCGGGACAAAATGAGCGACAAAGCCATCGCGGCCATCGAGAATATTTTTGCCGACGCCAAGATTCTCCAGGGCCATGACGACATCCTCCGAGAGGGAGTCCTCGGTTCCTACTTTGCGAAAGCTTACCAGCTTGACGGCCTCCAAGTGGCGAACTGGTCCGCTGCCCCACTCGACATTTCCTCCATGTATGAGCAGATCATTTTACCGCCCTGGCAAAATCCCGGAAGTGTTTCACAGCTCCGAAAAGCCTGGCTCAAGCGCATCGAACACGAAGGGAATGCCACGGCATACTGGAGCCGGGAGGGAGAAAAAGACCGTAAGCCAGCCTTCGAAAAATGGCTCACCAACGGTCGCCTCGATCTCCTCTGGGCCATGGAGCAGGACCTTTTCCAATTCGGAGATCAGCGTGAAGCCGCTCTACGCATGCTCGATCATGTTAAAAACAACCTCTCCCACCCGAAGGCCCCCTCATGGGTCACCGACTTCACCTCACTAGTCAAAGGGGAGGAACTCCCTTCGAAGATAAAAGAGGGGCTGGAAGTTCCCACCCCAACGGAACCAACCGAGTAGAGTCCATTTTAACGCGACCAAAAAGGAGCGCGTGGCCTTGGACAGCGACGTCGTCAATCGAGCTGGCAAAGTCATGTCCGAATCGAGTCAATATGTTTCACATTCCTGTGGGTGATCTCTCCAGAATACTGTCTGACAACTTTGAGTTCTGGAAATGATGAATGGCAAAAGCGCACCATTTTGAATCACACCACACCACTTTCCCGATCCTTGACCTAATCCCCTGATCCCCCTAGCGTCCCGCCCTATTTCTCAATAGATCGCTATGAGCACACCAGAAGGTAAATCCTACAAAGAAACCCTATTTCTGCCCAAGACAGACTTCCCCATGAAGGGAAATCTGACGGTGCGGGAACCGGCACGCCTCGAAAAATGGAATTCCGAAGGTCTCTACGCAAAAATTATCGCCAAACGCAAAGCCGAAGGTGCACCGCGCTTCATCCTCCACGACGGCCCTCCCTTTGCAAATGGCGACGTCCACATGGGCACCGGCCTCAATAAGGTCCTCAAGGATTTTGTTATCAAGTCCAAGTCCATGGCGGGCTTCGAAGCCCCCTACATCCCCGGCTGGGACTGCCACGGCCTCCCCATCGAATTCAAGGTGATGCAGGACGAGGACGCCCGCGACGTCGAACCAGCCGAAATCCGCCGCCGCTGCGAGACCTTCGCCCGTGGCTGGATCGATACCCAACGCGAGTCATTCAAGCGCCTTGGCGTCTTTGGCGACTGGGAAAATCCCTACCTCACCCTTAATCCCGACTACGAAGCCAACATCATCCGCACCTTCGCGGCCCTGATCGACAAAGGCTGCGTCTATCAGTCCCAAAAGCCCGTCCAGTGGTCCTACGGCGCCAAAACCGCGCTCGCGGAAGCCGAGGTTGAATATAAGGACAAGAAATCGACGGCGGTCTTCGTAAATTTCTCCCTCTCAGAATCCTCTGCCAAGGTTCTCGCTGAAAACTGTGAACTGAAAACTGAAAACTTAGGCGTAGCCATCTGGACCACCACGCCCTGGACCCTTCCCGCCAACCTCGGCATCGCGGTGCACGAGCGCTTCACTTACACCATTGGCAAGTATTCCAATGGCGAAACCATCATCGTGGTTCGCGATCTTCTCGGTGAATTCCAGGAAAAGACCGGCCTCACGCTTGAGGAAGAATTGGGCGAAGTCAAAGGAGCCGAACTCGAGGGGCTGGACGCACAGCATCCTTTCCTCGATCGGACTTCCAAGGTGATCCTCGCTCCCTTCGTAACCACCGAATCAGGAACAGGTGCAGTCCATATCGCGCCCGGTCACGGTGCGGACGATTACACCATCGGCCAGCAAAACGGTCTCGCCGTTCTTAGCCCGGTCGATGACGACGGACTCTTCACCGACGAATGCGGCATCCCCGAGCTCGTGGGCGTTCACGTCTTCAATGGCAACGCCCGCATCGTCGAGATCCTCACGGAAAAAGGAGCCCTCCTTGGCGAGGAAACCTACTCCCACAGCTACCCCCATTGCTGGCGTTCCAAGACACCCATCATCTTCCGCGCCGTCGAGCAGTTCTTCATCTCGATCGACAAGCTCCGCGATAAAGCGCTCAGCGAAATCGATGAAGTCGAGTGGCTTCCCAAATGGGGCCGCAATCGCATCTATGGAACGGTTGAGTCTCGTCCCGACTGGTGCATCTCGCGTCAGCGCACCTGGGGCGTCCCCCTTCCCGTTTTCTTCGAAGAAGATGGCACTCCTATCGTCTCCGCCGACCTCGCTCGTAAGATCGCCGACCTCGTCGAAAAAGAAGGCACCAACATCTGGTTCGAAAAGACCGACGCCGAACTCGCCACCCTCTTCGACCTTCCCAAAGGTGCGACCAAGTGCCGCGACACCCTCGACGTCTGGATCGATTCCGGTTCCTCCCACGTCGCCGTCCTCGACGCCCACCCCGAGCTCAGCTCCCCCGCCGACCTCTACCTCGAAGCGACCGACCAGCACCGCGGCTGGTTCCAGTCGTCCCTCATGCTCTCCGTCGGAGTGCGCGATAAGGCCCCTTACAAAACGGTCCTCACTCACGGCTTCGTCGTCGATACCGAAACCGGAAAAAAGACCTCCAAGTCCGACGCCAAGAAAAAGGGTAAGCCCACCGACGCCGCCCACTTCTACAACAAATACGGCTCTGACATCCTCCGCCTCTGGGTCTCCTCCGTCGATTGGCAGAGTGAAGTCCCCTTCAGCGAAGCTCTCTTCCAGCAGGTCAGTCAACCCTACCGTCAGCTCAGAAACACCTTCAAGATCCTCCTTGGAAACATGCGCGACGAGAAAGTCTCCGAACCTTCGGAACTCCCTCTCATCGACCAGTGGATCATGGAGCGCCTCCAGGTCGTTACCGCCGACGTACGAGAGGCTTACGAGAACTACGATTTCCGTAAGGTCTTCTCCACCATCAACCAATTCGCCTCCAGCGACCTCAGCGCCTGCTACATCGATATCACCAAGGATCGCCTCTACTGCGATGCTGCCGATAGCGAGTCCCGCAAAGCCAGCGTCTGGGTCATGGGTGAAATCTTCGACTCACTTGTCAAACTCCTCGCCCCCGTCCTCGCCTACACCTGTCTCTTATACACATCTCCGAGCCCACGAGACA
>OJFK01000346.1_pt1 | contig 11391 bp, 9 predicted proteins | sample 1594101 | NCBI WGS metagenome assembly OJFK01 (sample SAMN05416723, study PRJEB24817) | seawater metagenome | isolation source: Sea water | place: Canada:Atlantic | collected 2013-07
TCTGCCTGTCTCGTGGGCTCGGAGATGTGTATAAGAGACAGATTCCAATATCAGGAGTTTCTTGTTAAGTCAGAAGGGTTAACAGATTACGACTTAGCGCAGTGTATGGTAGAGTGCTTCCTATCGCTTCCTAAGGTGGTTGTATTAAAGATGAGCCTTAAAGAAGTTACAGCTATATCAGTGCATTTAAATGAGCTGTTCCAAGAGAAGCAGCAGCTACAGTTATCATTCAAGCTGGAGAGCGAAGATGTATCTCAGGAGTTTGGATTCATTAACGACATCGAGAATATGACACTGGGCGAATACACCGATTTGGACACCTACGTTACAGACTGGAATAATATGCATAAGACTATGGCAGTACTTTACAGGCCATTAATTACTAGATACAAAGATAAGTATACAATAGCAGAATACGAAGGCACTAGCGAGTTCGCAGAGGTTATGAAGTTTATGCCTTTAGACGTTGCCTTGGGTTCGTTGGTTTTTTTTTACCGTTTAGGGAACGAATTATTATCAGCTACCCGTCAATTTTTAGTGCAGGAGGTGGAGGAGATGGCTTCACAAGAGAAGAGCAATTCGCCAAAAGATGGGGGTGGTATAACAGCATCTACGCACTCGCTAAAGGAGATGTTACTAAGTTTGACACGGTTACCAAACTACCAATTTCACAGGCATTTACCTATCTAAGTTATGAGAGTGAAAAGGTACAGATTGAAAGAGAACAACTAAACAAGAGCTTAAAATTATGATAGGATATTACGACATAACGACCACGTTAAAGAACGCATTACTACAGGATACTAATGTTAATACAGTAACCAAGGGAGGTTCTGATATGGTTGATGTAGTTAAACAATCAATGTTTCCACTATCTCATATCTCTGTTGATACAGTTACTCACGAGAACCCAGCATTAAGATTCAGCATAAGTATTGAGCTGTTAGATATAATCGACATAAGCAAGGACGCTACAGTAGACGAGTTCAGAGGCAACGATAACGAGGACGATATACTCAACACTCAGCTAGCGGTTGGATTAAGGTTGATTGAGAGACTACGAAGAGGCGACCTGTTTACTAGTGATGTACAGTTAGACGGTGGAGCTTCATTTGAGCCTATACATAACCAATACGAGAACGGATTAAGCGGGTGGAGATTAACATTCGATATTATGTACAACCACGATATGACTATCTGCTAGTGAATATCAAAATTAAGACCACTGATAACGTATCTGTAATGAAAAGCAGAACAGCACTCATAGCTCAAATGGGTGGTACTACGCGCGTCTTAAATGCTGCCTTAAAGAAAACCATTACAGAGGTTAAAGCAGTTGATACAGGTAGAATGAGAAACACTGTAAGGGTTAAGATAACATACGACTTCCAACGTGAGAAATTCTACATACAGTCCAGTGATATGTCAGACCAAGTATTTTACTACCTATATGTAGACCAAGGAACGATACATATTAAGCCAAGAGATATAACAGATAAAACACTAAACAAACCTAACGTACAAGCTTCGCTAGATAAGCTTTACGACAAATGGATAGATTATTTACTAGATAGACAATTCGATTAATATGGCAATACCAATAAATGTACGAAGCCCGAAGATAATGACAATCAATGGAGCGGTTAACGATGACACTAAGGTAGAGATTTACCTATGGAAAGAGTCAGGTTCTATACCTACTAACCCTACCTATACACTGGAGAAGCAAATAGTGGATTCTTCAGTTGGTAATGTCTATGATGTTTCTCCATTCGCTAAGACTTTTATTAAGCATAAGGCGTTTACAGAGATTACTTCAGACACCGCAATGGATGAAGATGAATACTGTTATTGTCACTTGAAATTATATGTTAACGGTGCTCAAGTGGACGTAATAAATGAGTTCATTTGCTTTGCTGGTTTTGGTTACCATAGTGAGGGAGCTAACCCTACTCACAGTTTATTTCTAAACGAGGGAAAGTACTATGTTAATCTAGATGATAATAGTGGTGCTCTCGGTTACTACGATGACGGTAGCGAAACGTGGGTCGCTCAGTATACAGCCCTAGATGGTTCTTTTTCAACTAACGTTACTCTGTCTAACGGTGTTGGTTATGTACCTTATATTCATAGCTTCTTCTCTAGCATAGGTAATAAATTAACGATATTAAAAGATGGAGTACAGGAACAAGAGTATTATTTTATACCTGAAGACAGTTGTAAATTCACTCCTATCAATTGCGACTTCGTTAACAAGTATGGAGCGTGGCAGCGTATAGTCTTCTTTAAGGCATCCAAATCTACCTTTAGTGTTAGCAGTACAGAGTACAACTTAATGCCGTCTAGCGCAATCTATGACGTACAGGACAACGTTAGAAGTGCATTTAATCTGAACGGTAAGGATAAAATTACTGTAAACACTGGATGGGTATTTGAATCGTACAGTGATGTTATTAAGCAACTAATGTTAAGCGAGAAGATACTACTAGATGATGAACCTGTTTTGATATCGACTAAATCAATAGAGCTACAGGAAAGCATTAACAATAATAATATCAACTATAAGCTAGATTTTGAATACAGCGCGCCAACACTTAACTATAACCTATAATGAGAAAGGTACAGATATACGTAGATAATCAGGTAATAGATTTGTTTAACGATGAGTCTATAAAGGTGAAATCTAGCACTCAGAATATCTCTGACATCTCAAAGGTATTTACTGACTTCTCACAGGGTTTCAATGTACCTGCTACAGATAAGAATAATTCTATATTTGGCTTCTACTATAACAACGAGCTAAACCAGTTCAATGCAAATGTAAGGGTAGACTGTAGAATTGAGATAGACTTAGTACCTTTTAGAAAGGGTAAATTACAGCTAGAAGGAAGCACTATAAAGAACGGTCAAGTCGATTCTTATAAGGTAGGATTCTTTGGAGATGTTGTATCTCTTAAAGATAAGTTCTCAGATAACAAGCTCCGAGATTTGGACTATACGAATCTTTCATTTGAAGCTACAGGAGCTAACGTTGAGAGCGCAATTACTTCGTCAACATATCAGGACATTAGATATCCTTTAATCACTTCAGACAGAGTATGGACGTATGGAAACGCTGGTTTGAATGACATATCTATTCCTGCTTACGCTATGGTTTTTAATGAGCTGTTTCCTGCTGTTAGTGACAGTAAAATATTGAGCTTAATAGCTGATACTTATGGCGTTACATTTGAGGGTAACTTTTTAACAGATGACAGATTTAAGAATTCCTATACGTGGTGGAAAAATAGAGAGATTCCTAACGCTGTAAATAGTGGTTTAGATGTTACTTTCAACCCCTTAGACACCTCTTGCATTACTGGAATTGAGGACGCCGTAGGAGTTAGTATCGTTAATTTTGACTACGTGTTAATAGATTCTTTGTCTTCTTTTAATGCAGTGCCTCCTGTTTCAAATATTGACGAGTGGTTAGGTTATGGAGTTCATACCTTAACCGTTGAGGTTATTCCAAGCGTACCGTTTAATGTACTTTTAGACACCTATAAAAACGGTACATTTTTTAGCACGTCTATATGCTCAACAACTACAACATTCACCATAGACCAAGTTAACAACCTGCCTAGTGTAGATGAGTATTATACTTTTAAGGTTAGAAGCGAGGGTGCAGGAAGTGTAGATATAAACGTTAACTATGAATTCTCGCACTTTTATAGAGACCTAAATGGCATTAGTGGTTTCGCTTACTGGCCTTGCTCGTACAGTAGTCCAACTATCACAATGAGCGTAGACTTAGACTTTTCTAGTTCAGCTCCTGATATGAAAGTATCTGACTGGTTTACAGGTACGCTTAACGAGTTTAACTTAACGTGTATTCCTACGGATTTAGATTCTACATATCAAATCGAGCCATTACAAGACTGGTATAAATACGGGCAAAAGATAGACATTACAGAGTTCGTTAATACTGATAGTATAAAGGTTGATAGAGTGAAGCTATACAATGAAATCTCATTCGATTGGCAGAAATCCAAGTCATTCCTGAACAAAGAATATGCAGGTAATAACGCCCGAGAATATGGAAGCCTAAAGAACGCTTACCCAAATAATGACGGTGGTAATTACGCTATAAAATTACCATTCGAGAATATGTTATTTAGTGGGCTATCTGTAGGCGGTGGAATTCTAAATTTAGGTTATTGCGTAGACGACGAAAACAACCCTAAAAAGTACATTCCAAAAGCGGTTAAATTATATCTTAATGAATTAGAAACTACATCTTTCAAGTTCAATAACGGTACTACGACGAGTACTATTAATAACTATATGCCGTTTGGTCAAAGTACTATTCATAACGGTGATACTTTCTCTATGAATTTCGGGAGTGAATTCGACACGTTAACAAATAACAACGTACCAAACTCGTTATTTAATACATACTATCAGGACTACTTATCGAACCTATTCAACCCTAGGACTAGGAAAGTATCTTTAAAGTGCTTACTTCCTTTGGATGTCTTAACTAAATTAACACTAGATGACGCGATAATTGTAAGAGATAAGAAGTATAGAATCAACGATATGACAACCAACCTAACTACTGGTAATGTTGACCTAGTTTTAATTAGTGACTTTTCAGAAGGTGCTAACGAGTTTAGTAGTGTCTTTAATGTTGATGGAGGTTCTCACACTTTAACGGTTGATGCTAACGTTTCATTAGGTGGTACGCTTGAATTTTCAAGTACTTTCGAAGCTCAGTTTATAGTTACTTATCCAGCATTACCATTTACAGGCACAACTAGTGGAACGTTAAGTATATCTGTACCTGTTAACACTGGAGCACCTAGACAACAGAACTTTACAATTACTAGCTACGATTCAGATAATGTAATTATTTGGGTTAATACAGTTACTATAATTCAAGCAGGTTCAGGTACATTTTCATTCTTACAGCAAGAGAACCTAGACTACATACTACAACAAGATTTAAATAAAATTATATTATGATTGAGCAGATAATACAGATGCTACAAATAGCCGAGTTCACTAACACCAGCGAAGCCATCGAGATAGCCAAAGGGAAGCATAAAATAGAGGACAATTTGAAATCATTTAAGAAACAATTTAACAGAGCGAAGTTATGGCAATCAAAAAAGTAGTAGAGATAGACATTAAGAGCGATAGCAAGCAGGCTCAGAGCTCGTTTAAAAGCATTAAAAAGGATTTAGATTCGGTAGGGACAAGTGCAAAAAAGAACCTCTCAGACGAAGGATTTAAGAAAATCACTAAGGAGCTAAAGAATACAGAGAAGGCGGCGAAGTCTACTAAGACTAGACTGCGGGAGCTGGAAGATGAGATGGCAGATATCGGAGATGTGGGAAGCCCACAGTTTCAGAAGCTAGCCAAAGAAGCAGGTGTACTTAAGGACAAAATGAATAACGCTAAAGCAGCGGTTAAATCTATGTCTTCTGATTTCCCTAAACTACAGGTAGGTACTCAAGCTTTCCAAGCAATGGGTGGAGCTGCTCAAGGTGCTATGGGTGCAATGGCCTTAGTAGGTGGAGAGAATGAGATGGTTACCAAGAGCATCCAAAAGATGATGGCTGTACAGTCTATCTTAAATTCTGTAACTGCTATATCTAACGCGCTTAGTGATGAGACCGCATTGGGTTTGAAGGTACGTACTTCTCTAGGTAAGATTAAAACAGCGAACGATATTAAGCAGGCAGGTGCTACAAAGGGGCTAACGTTAGCGCAAAAAGCTATGACCGCAGCCACTTGGGTAATGAACGGGGTAATGAAAATCTTTAACAAGACCCTCCTTTCAAATCCTATCTTTTGGATTGTAGCCATAATTATGGCAGCTGTTGCAGCGTTTAAAATCTTCGGCGGTTCGCAAGAGGATGCCGAAGCTTCAGCTAAAAAACTAACGGCTTCACTAGAGAAACAATCAGCAGCACTAGAGAGAAACAAGGCTATAGCAGAGAGAAACGCAAGCGATAGACGTAGACAGTTAATAATTAACGGGGCTTCAGAAGAGGACTTACATAAAGACACCCTTAAAAGACTAGACGAAGAGCAGGCTCAAAGGCTTGAGGTTTACAAAAAGAGAGGTGTGGGTATTAAGAGGATGAGCAAGAAATATAAGAAAGCTTTAAGGGATGAAAATAACGAGCTAGCTAAATCACTAGGTGAGAAAATAAGAGCAGACAGGAAAGCAAATGACGACTTAATACTACAGAAGGGTGAGTACTTTCTAGCTGTACAAGAAGCTAACGAAACAGAAGAGGCTCGAGTTGATGCAGTAGATGACCAGAAAGAGGCTGAAGACCTAGCTAAAAGAAACACACGTATCTCAAATTGGAAAGCGTCAGAGGCTAAGAAACTACAGGAACGAAGAAAAATACTAGACCTAGAGAACAGCCTAATAGAAGACAAGACAGAGAGAGCTTTAGCAATACGAAAAGAGAAGTACAATAGAGAGATAGAAGATTTAAAAATCAATGAAAAAGATAGAGAGAAAGTTAAGAAATTAATGGACGCTAAACTTAAGCAGGATTTAGAAGCTATTAACAAGGTAGAAGAGGATAAAGAAACTGCTAAACTAAAGGAGTTTTACGCTAAGCAAGACGCTCTAGAAATTGAGTTAATGACTGAAGGAAATGAGAAAAAGAAAGCAAAGAAAACGGCAGAATTTGAAGCTAAAATAATTACACTAACAGAGCAAGGACTACATACTAATGAGATAGAGAAACAACTAGCACAGGAATTAGCAGATTTTAAGCAAGGGCTAGACGACAAAGTTAAAGCAGATGCAAAGGTAAAAAGAGACAAGGAAGCTGCTGACATAGAGGCAGGAAAAAAGAAAGACTTAGCCGATGCAGTAGCAGTTGCTGACGCTAAATTACAAATGGCTTCAGATGCTTTTGGTGCTATTGGTGACTTGGCTACAGCGTTCGCAAAGGACGACGAGGCAGGAGCTAAGCGAGCGTTTAATATTAACAAGGGCGTTGGTATAGCTCAAGCGGTTGTAAGTACAGCGCAAGGAGTTATGGCACAACTAGCAGTACCACAGGACGCATTAACAGGAGCTAACTTTGTGAAGGCTGGAATAGTAGCGGCAACAGGTGCGGCACAGATTGCGACTATAGCAAAGAGCAAGTTTCAAGGTACGGGTGCAACGGCTCCACCACCGCCAACATTAAATGCTTCAGGGAGTTCACCTGCTAGTTTTAACGTAGTAGGAAATACAGGAATTAATCAACTAGCCCAAGGGTTAGGCGGTCAAGACAACGTAACTAAGACGTTCGTAGTAGCTAGTGACGTAACAACTGCTCAAGGGTTAGACCGCGATAGGATGGACTTAGTAACACTATAAACAGAAAGGGGAGTAACGCGCCACACGTACTCCCCTTTTTATACACGAGAACCACCTCGTTTACATTCTTCGCTTTGAAGAACTTGAAACAAAGGTAACAATATACAACAACTAAGCAAATTTAAAGTTAATATTTTATGCAAACAATTGAATTATTTATTAAAGATGAGAGCGAAGACGGGGTTTTTGCTATCTCACTAGTTGACGAACCAGCTATAGAGTCTGACTTTTTGGCACTGTCAAAACAAGACAACAACAAGTTCAATATTAACCTTAAAGAGGTCGATAAAAAACGCAAGGTTGTTGTAGGTTACGCCTTAATTCCTGACCTAAAAATTCCTAGATACAAGGATGGAAAAGAATTTAACATCGTAATGAGTAAAGAAACTGTAGCTTTAGCAGCCAAATTGTATATGAGTAATCTCAACGGAGCTAACGTAACAAGCCAACACGAGAAGCCTGTACAAGGTTGTTGTGTTATTGAGAGCTGGATAGTTGAAGACGCTAAAAACGACAAAGCAAATATCTACAATTTAGAGCCTGCCCCTAAAGGTGGTGAATGGGTTGTAATGATGTCACTAACTGACGAGGAGTATTCTAAAGTGGAAGATGGTGAATATAACGGTTTCAGTATCGAAGCAATGTTTCAAGGTTTTGACGCGTTAGAGCAAAGCAAAGAACTTACAGAGGACGAATTAATTGAGAAGATTAAAGAGCTACTTAAATAATGGACGTAAAAATATACAGAAAAAACAACCATTGCATCATTGAACACGGCTCTATTAAGAGGTACTTTTCAGGTGATGAAATGAGTATATACTCATTAAATGATAATTGGACTATAGTAAATACCTCACAAAAAAATGAATCGTTTTCTTTTAACTATGCAGATGTACAGAATGAGAACGGTGTTTATATAGGCTCAGTTGAGCAAGTAGAGGACTACTTAACACTAGTAACAAACTTTAAAAAGAATGAGAATACAGATTCTGCAGCCTCTTTTAGCTTACTTGAGGACGGTAAGATAGTTGGTCAATTGGCTTATGTTACTGATTCACAGGGTACTGCGTGGTTACCATCTACCCTCGGCGGTTCTTATTACCCTAAAGGATGGTACGTTTGGAACGGTACTGACTGGGTTAGTGACAGGAATTCAACTGCAGCCGAATTAGATACAATAAAAAATGATATTGCAACACTACAAGCAGGCGGTGGAGGTGGAGGAACTGACACGCAAGACTTAAGTATTATAGGACAAATATTATCCTTAACAGATGGCGGCTCTGTTACCTTGCCAGATACTAACACGCAACTATCTGACGCTGATATAACAGCCCTAGGGTACGTTAAAACCGACAATAATACTCAGCTATCAGATGCAGATATAACTGCATTAGGGTACATTAAAACAGCTCCTAACCCTTCATTTTTTCAAGTAGCTGATGCAGGTACATCAATGCAATCTACTACAGCGAACTATGCGCCTGTTATAGGAGTATGGAACACTCCTACTATTAACGATTCTGATTTTACATTTGTCAACGCTACAGGTGTGCTAACAGTGAATACTACAGGAATAGTAGAATTTGATTTGAAAGCTACTACAAGACAGCAAGGTTCTAACAGCAGACACGAGCTTTACGTTGAATTATTTGACGCGACTAACTCTAATTCTTTAGTGATAGATGCGCAATATGCTTCCAGAAGTAGTGCACAGAGAGTAGGTAGTGCTTACATTATTGGCTTCAAGGTAAATGTTACAGCTGGTGATACGTTTACAATGAGGGTAAAAGATGTAGGAGTTCCTGCTTCGATTGGGGATTCTTTAATAGCTGGTTCAACATACCTATCAGCAAAGCTTTACATATAAATAACAATAAATAAATACATCAAATGGCGGTTAAAATTTACAAAAAAAACAACTATTGTATCGTGGAAGACGGTGCAGTAAAAAGGTACTTCGCAGGTGACGAGGTATCACTATACGTGGATAATGGTAATTGGGTTCTAGTTAACTCATCACAAAAGAATGAATCCTTCTCTTTTAACTTTGCAGATTTGCAGGATGAAGCAGGGGTTTCAGTTGGCACGGCAGAGCAAGTCGAGGAATACCTAACCCTAAATACAAATTTTAAGTCGGACGCGGGGAGCAGCGCGTCGTTAATTACTGACGTTGACATAGAGACCCTTTCGCATTTTATATACAATCCAGTAACTGATAAACTAGAAGCTGATAGAGCTATCGAAACTACTCTTAACTCCCTATTCTTAGGAGAGCAACATAAGATGAGTTCAGGCGCAGAGAATATTTTCTTTACTAACCTAGGAAATGAGACGAACTTTTACCCTATGTGGGGTGGATTGAAAGACCAAAGTGTTACAGCAAACCAAGGTTCTGACGGATTTATACCTCCAAGCGGTAGAGTTTATTCAGATATGTTTTCTTTGCCTTTAGGTGGTAGCCCTACCTTAAATACTACAGGTTATTCAGGTGGTAACTATTTCGGTGTGAATATAGCAGGTTTAGGTATTACCACAACAGCAGGTGAGAACGTAGGGGTGGGCACTTCTTTAGTGTATTTTCTATCTATAAATAACAGAAAGGTATATAAACAAATTTTACCAACTACAACGCAAATATATGCAGGCGATTTAATAGAGTGGTTCTTTGACCACCCTGTTGAAATTCACGCTGGTACTACTATCTTTGCTGAAATCCGTAAAATTGATAGAACAACAGATACTGATTACGGAGTGTTCCAAGTGAGAGAAGGCGATGTACTACAAGCAGATGGTAATTATAGATACCAAGCTATCGTACATAACAGATTATTTGAGGATAAAGACCTTGAGTTAATTAGTCCATATTTGAAGTATAAAGCAATGGATTTCGGACTCGATTCTACAGGTTCTACAATCCTTCTAAAAGACTTAACATTAGGCACTGATGATTTATTAGTACCTCACGCAGTAAACACCTTAGAAGCGATTGCTAACGGTAGCGAGATTCAGATAAAAATCAAAGACGGTGCAAAAATAATCGTTGAAAGTTTACCTGTTAGCGCAGTTAGTATTGATGGTTCATTTGTAAACTCAGTATTAAACCAAGCTGTCGTACAACTTAATGCAATATTCACAAACGTAGCTGGTTTTTCTTCGGGGGGAAGTGGTAACCCTGTTACTAGTTTTGTTTTGAGTGGTGACGACTTGACACTAGGACTAGATGACAGTACATCTTTCACAGTTGACGTAACGACTTTAGGAGTAGATGAGAATAAATTTGTTTCTAGTGGTGCTTTGAGTGGCTCTAACTTAATCTTAACGATGAGTGATTCTACTGAAGTGACTATAGACGCTACTAATATGATTAACGGCTCGAGTGGTTTAGCTACTAGTTTAGGGTGGTTTATTTCTTACGGAGCTAACGCAAACGATGCAGTTGGAACGTCTACAAATGACTCCACAATCAATCAACAATTACCTTTTTATTTCGGTCAAGCGTTAGAGCAAGGGGCTGAATTTAAATGGAACTTCCAAAGCCACGGAGGGTCTAACTTAATTATGGGTATTTGGGACGGTGCAGAATCTCCTATAGCATATAACGGTGGAGCAAATACTGCTTCTAATTGGGGTACTATGTTTGCTTATGCTGGTGGCTTTACCGCTGGTTCAAATAGTACTCTACTTACTACTAACTCTGGAGCTAAATACGTAGTGTCTAATGGTGACGCTATGGGAATCAGATTCGGTAACGATGGACATTTAACCCTGATAGATTATAGTGGCACAAATGAGGTAGCAGTAGCCAAAACTACTATACCTTTAGCGGTTACTGAATTCAATATTCAAATGTACACGTGGGCAAACGGGGTTTTACCTAATGGAATTATTAACAATGTAAATTACATTTGGGATATAGTACACGATTTCGCTAACACTGAAGCAGGTATTATTAACGGTATCTTAGACCTGTCTCTTATACACATCTGACGCTGCCGACGATCTACTCTGTGTAG
>OJFK01000348.1_pt1 | contig 11379 bp, 10 predicted proteins | sample 1594101 | NCBI WGS metagenome assembly OJFK01 (sample SAMN05416723, study PRJEB24817) | seawater metagenome | isolation source: Sea water | place: Canada:Atlantic | collected 2013-07
CGTGGGTTCGGAGATGTGTATAAGAGACAGGTATTCTAGTAGGTAGAATAGATAGAAACCATAAAAATGGAAAGATTAAGATATAAAGTAGTAGTTGCATAGTATAATTTACAGCAAAACTAACTAATTTTATCGTCTTATTGTAAAAGAAATTATATGGAAAATATTAATATGGCAACATTAGCAATTATAGCTGCGAATGTAATTATATCGCTTAAAGGATTTAAAGATTTTTCTTTTTTTGAAAAATATAAGTTTAATATAGGAGGAATTAGAAGAGGAGAGCAATTTAGAATGCTAAGTTCCGGTTTTTTGCATTTGGATTTTTCTCATTTGTTATTTAACATGCTGACCCTTTATTTTTTTGCAGATGTAGTTATTGGTTCTATTGGTTATGTGAAATTTCTTATAATCTATCTCGCGAGTTTGTTAGTAGGTAATTTATTATCTTTTTATTTCCATAAAAATGAATACAATTATAGTGCTATTGGTGCTAGTGGAGCCGTATCGGGCATTTTATATTCTGCGATCTTATTTTATCCAAACATGAGTTTGTATTTGTTTTTTATACCCATTCCAATTCCTGCTTGGGTATTTGGTATTTTATACTTGTTATATTCTATTTATGGAATGAAAAAGAGTTTAGGAAATATTGGCCACGATGCTCATTTTGGAGGAGCTTTGGCAGGTTATGTGTTAACTATTTTATTTGCACCATCATTATTAAATACTCAATTATGGATCATTGCTTTATTAGCGGTACCATTATTGCTGCTATTTCTTTTAATTAAACTTAAAAAAATTTAAATCAAATAATTATGAAAAAATACCTATTTATTTTAATAATTTTATTGAGCAATGTAGCAATATCACAAAATAATACACCTACAACTATCATACAGCCAACAATAGATGTTATGGGAGTAGGTATTGTTAAAGTGACACCAGATGAAGTGACTATTAAGGTGCAGGTTGAACATAAAGGACAAAACCCAAAAGAGTTAAAACAAAAGAATGATTTTATCATAAATGATGTTTTAGCTTTTATAAAAAGCATGAACATTGCTGATAAACAAGTGCAAACTGAGTATGTAAGGTTGAACAAGAATTACGATTATCAAACCAAAACTTATAACTTTTCAGCAAATCAGTCTGTTTCTATTCACCTAAAAAATTTAGAACTTTATGAGTCTTTAATGAATGGATTAATGGAGAGAGGTATTAATAGAATTGATGGTATTTCATTTTCTGCATCTACAATTAATGACTTGAAATCACAGGCAAGAATTAAAGCAATGCAAAATGCTAAAATGAAAGCTGAAGAATATACCAAAGTGCTTAATCAAAGCATAGGAAAAGCCGTTTTAATTACTGAATTTAATAACACAAACTATACAGGTCCAGTTAATAGAAAAACGATGATGATGAGCTCTGATGCTTCTGGAATGGAACAACAAACTATCGCGGTTGGTGAAATAGAAGTCGTAACAAAAGTTAATGTAAGTTTTTTACTTAATTAATTAGTTACCTAATAATGTAGCGATCTTTGCTCCTAAGACAGCTCCTCTTAAGTTTTTTGCTATAATAGTACCATTTTCATCTAAAAGAAAAGTAGCGGGGATTGAACGTACGTTATACATTTTCGCTATGGGCTCGTTCCACCCTTTTAAGTTGGAAACATGTTCCCAATCCATTTTATCAGCTTCAATTGCTTTTATCCATCTTTCTTTTTGTCCAGCTTTGTCTAAGGAAACACTTATAATATTTAATCCTTTATCGTGATACTCCTTATAAACCTTTACAACATTCGGATTTTCTCTTCTACAGGGTTTACACCAAGATGCCCAAAAATCTATAATCGTATATTTTCCTAAAACATCATTCAAGGCCAATTGATCTCCACCTGGAGTAGGAGCAGAGAAATCGGGTGCCAAACCACCTACATCTGCTTTTTTCATAGACTTAATCATGGTTTTAAGAGATTTAGAACTAGAAGTTACAGCAATTTTTGGGCTATACTTATTTATAATAGTAGTAGCATCTGCACTTGAAATTTCTTTTTTGCTTACTAATTCTGTTAATAGTAAAACAGAAAATAACGAATTTGGATTATTAGAAACAAATTGAATTTTATAGTTGTTTTCTGCAATAGAAATATCTTGAATTTCACTTTGAAGGTCCTTTGCTGCGATTCCATCTTGTTCTCTACGGGCTTGTTTAAATAGCTCGCTTTTTTCACTTTTAATTTTATTAAATTTTCTCAACTGATCCATAAACTCTTTATAGGAATCATTTTGCTGACTACCTAAAACAAAAGACGATTGAATACTGTCTTTGTATAAAGTAGCTTTAAGATTGCTGTTTTCTGGAAAATACAAAACAGTTGCTTTTGTGTTTTCAACTTGAAGTAAATTAATGGAAAGCAGTTCACTTTTTGGATATACTCCCTTAAAAGAACCTGAATTAACAATAAGAGTGTCTATTACTTTTGGTTGATTGTTATTAGTGACGGTATTTACAAAAATCTTAGTTCCATCTTCAAAACCAATGGCATTGCCTTCTATGGTATAAGAATCACTTTTCAAGTTGCAAGAGATTAATGTCAATACAATAATTGATAAAATAAAAATATATTTCATGATACTTGTTTTTAGAATTGTAAAAATATATTAAAAACTACTCTTTTAACAGGTTTTAGGATTTATTTATGAAATAGTATTTTACATGGCCTATTTTAATAGTTTTTTAATTGTTTAGTAGTTAAAAATTAAAGGTTTTTGTAAATTTGAATTATAAAATACCCCTAAAATGAAGAATTTATTAAGTATTGCAATTCAAGCCTCTATAGAGGCTGGTCAAGCAATAATGAAAATTTATGCACATAAAATTGAAGTAGAAATTAAAAGTGATCGTTCTCCGCTTACTCAAGCTGATAAAAATGCTAACGATGTAATTAATAATTATCTTATTGATACGCATATTCCAATTATTAGTGAAGAGAATAAGCAACTAGATTATTCTCAACGCAAGGATTGGGAATATTGCTGGATAGTGGATCCATTAGATGGCACTAAAGAGTTTATAAAACGCAATGGAGAATTTACCGTTAATATTGCATTGATTAAAAATGGAAACCCACTATTGGGAGTTATATATGTTCCTGTTTCAAAAACATTATATTATACTTTAGAAGATGCTTCGAAATCTTATAAAATAGACTTAGTGAACGAAAAAGTTTCTTTGGAATTTATTTTTAAAAATTCAATTGAAATTAAACCTTCAGAAAATAACAACGAACTTATTAGAATTGTAGGTAGCCGTTCTCATTTAAATGAAGCTACAAAAGAGTTTATATCAAAAATAGAAAACAATAAAAAAACTAAAATTGTTTCAAAAGGGAGCTCTCTAAAATTCTGTTTAGTGGCAGAAGGAACAGCAGATGTATACCCAAGATTTGCTCCAACAATGGAATGGGACACTGCAGCTGGACAAGCTATTTGTCAGGCGTCAGGGGTAAAAGTTATTGATAATACAACGGGTAAGCCACTGCAATATAACAAGGAAAACTTATTAAATCCTTACTTTTTAGTTACTGTTTAATAATGAGTGCTTACAAAAAAGAATCTCACATACGAAGTCTCTTGAAAGGTATTTCTTGGCGCATAATTGCTACAACAGATACTATTTTGGTGGTCTTATTTGTAACTTGTTTACTGGGTGACTGTAGTTTTGAGAATGCTTTAAAAATTGGCGCTGCCGAATTTTTAATTAAATATATTGTTTATTATTTTCATGAGAGAGTTTGGCAGGTCTTCCGAAACGATAACGTTACTTCAAGACGAACACTTTATAAATCCATATCTTGGAGATTAATAGCTACTATAATGACATATGTTATTTCTGGAACTATTCTAGAGAGCTTTGATGAAGTGGCACTTTATATTGCATTCATCGAGTTATTTACTAAATTCGCACTTTATTTTGTTCACGAAAGGGTTTGGTTAAAAATACCACTAGGTAGTATAAGAAATAGTGTGCAAAGAATATTTAAAAAATAAATGCAAGAAAATATAATTCCACAACAGTATACAGTTACTCAGCAACAACGAATTGAGTTGAAAAATCATTTACCATTATTGGTTTGGTTTACAGGTCTTTCTGGATCTGGCAAGTCTACTATCGCTAATGCAGTAGAGATAGCATTATTTAAAGAGGGAATTCACACGTATTCTTTGGATGGAGATAATGTAAGAAGTGGTTTGAATAATAATTTAAGTTTTTCTGCTCAAGACAGGACAGAAAATATAAGACGTATTTCCGAAGTGTCAAACCTAATGCTTGATGCTGGTTTGGTTGTTTTGGCCTCTTTTGTATCTCCTTACGCTATCGATAGAGACGCAGTTAAAAATACGGTAGGCGCTAAAAATTATATGGAAATTTTTGTTCACACAACAGTAGAAGACTGTGAGCGTAGAGATGTTAAAGGTTTGTATGCAAAAGCAAGAGCAGGTGAAATTCTAAATTTCACAGGAATTAGCGCTCCATACGAAGCACCAAAAAACCCAGACATACAAATAAATACAATAGAAACATCTATTGAAGAAGCAGTAACTACTATTAAAAAAGAAATAGTAAATAAAATAGCCCAGGTATGAGTAAGTATTATTTAAATTATCTAGATGAATTAGAATCGGAAGCAATATATATACTAAGAGAGGTATGGGCTCAGTTTGAAAACCCGGTAATTTTATTTTCTGGAGGTAAAGATTCTATATTAGTTGCTCATTTGGCCAAAAAAGCTTTTTATCCTTCTAAAATCCCTTTTCCTTTAATGCATATAGACACAGGACATAATTTTCCTGAAACGATACAATTTAGAGACGATTTAATTAAAGAAACTGGAGCCAGCCTTATAGTTGGTTCTGTACAGAAATCTATTGATCAAGGTCGTGTAGCTGAAGAAAAAGGAAAAAATGCAACAAGGAATGCACTTCAAATAACAACCTTACTTGATGCCATTGAAAGTAATAAAGTCGACTGTGCTATTGGAGGAGGAAGACGTGATGAGGAAAAAGCACGAGCCAAAGAGCGTTTTTTCTCGCATAGAGATGATTTTGGCCAATGGGATCCAAAAAATCAACGCCCAGAGCTATGGAATATTTTAAATGGTAAACATTTTGAAGGAGAACATTTTAGAGCCTTTCCAATTAGTAACTGGACCGAAATGGACGTTTGGAATTATATTAAAAGAGAAAATATAGTGATTCCTTCTTTATACCTTGCGCACGAACGTGATGTGGTTTGGAGAAGTGATAGTTGGATTCCAATTTCTGAATATTTAATTTTGGAAGAAGATGAAAAGGTTGAACGTAAGAAAATACGATTTAGAACGCTTGGTGATATTACTATTACTGGTGGTATGGAATCTGAAGCAGATAATCTTGAGAAGATTGTAGAAGAAGTAAGCGCTATGAAACAGACAGAGCGTGGTAATAGAACAGATGATAAGCGTAGCGAAAGTGCTATGGAAGATAGAAAAAGACAAGGGTATTTCTAGTAGACTAGCGTTATAATCATATAAAATTTCAGAAAAAAACATGGCAATAGATAACAATCAATTATTACGCTTTACAACAGCAGGAAGTGTTGACGATGGTAAAAGCACACTTATAGGTCGTTTATTGTATGATAGTAAAGCAATATTTGAAGATCAAATAGCAGCCGTTGCTACAACAAGTAAGCGAAAAGGACATAAAGGAGTAGATCTTGCATTATTTACAGATGGCTTAAGGGATGAACGAGAACAAGGAATAACTATAGATGTTGCTTACAGATATTTTACCACACCCAAGCGAAAATTTATTATTGCAGATACACCTGGTCATATTCAATACACGCGTAACATGGTTACAGGTGCTTCTACAGCAAATGCTGCATTAATTTTAATAGATGCGCGTCATGGAGTGATTGAACAAACTAAACGTCATGCTTTTATTGCAAGCTTATTACAAATACCGCATGTTATAGTGTGTGTTAATAAGATGGACTTAGTGGAATACAATGAAGCGGTCTACAATGATATCGTATCTCAGTTTGAAAGATTTTCTTCAAAGCTATATGTTAAGGACGTTCGATTCCTACCTATGAGTGCATTAGATGGTGATAACGTAGTAAATCGAAGTGAAAAGATGTCTTGGTACGATGGTGCTCCATTGCTTTACACCTTAGAAACGCTTCACATTAGTAGTGACTTAAATAAAATTGACACTCGTTTTCCAGTGCAGACAGTATTGCGTCCTCAACGTAAAGGTTTTATAGATTATCGAGGGTATGCAGGAAGAATGGCAAGCGGAATTTTGAGACCTGGTGATGATGTTGTAGTAATGCCCTCCGGATTTACATCAAAAGTAAAGACAATTGATACTGATAAAGGACCACTTACTGAAGCATATGCTCCAATGTCTATTTCAGTTACTTTAGAAGATGATATAGGTGTAAGTAGAGGAGATATGATTGTGAAGAAAAACAATTTACCTGAGCCAAAACAGGAGTTTGATGCCATGCTCTGTTGGTTTAATAATTCATCAGCGAAAGCTAGAGCGAAGTATACTATTATTCATACTTCAAACGAACAGAAAGCTATGATAAAAGAAATAGTATATAAAGTTGATATAAATACCTACAGTAGAATAGAGAATGATCCTCAACTAAATATGAATGATATTGCTCGTGTTACCATAAAAACCATGAGACCTCTTATAATAGACGAATATAGAGACAACAGAGTAACAGGTAGTTTTGTTTTAATTGACGATACTACCCATGAAACCTTTGCAGCTGGAATGATTGTATAGATATAATATAATAAACCCTCAACGCTTGTAAGTACATTCTAATAATACATTCAAGCCAAAGATGATCTTGTGTTTATTAAATGTAGTATAGTTTGTTTTGATCACTTTCCAATACAGAAGTTAGCAAAAATGTTACCTAATAAATCATCATTGCTTACTTGGCCAGTAATCTCTCCTAAAAAGTATAAAGCTTGTCTTAAATCGATGGCTAATAAATCGCCAGTAAGATGATTATCAATGCCTTCTTGTACCTTAGAAATTTCTTCTAAGGATTTTATTAAAACATCGTAATGTCTGGAATTGGTCACCATTAATTGGTTGGAATCTAAGGCTTCAATTCCTGCAATATCCAAAAGAGAGTTGGTTAATACATCCAAACTATCTTTGTTTTTAGCTGAAATAGTTAAGAAAGGTAAATCACTATTATTGATGGCAGATACCTCTTCTTTAGATGCTTTGTCAATTTTATTGGCTACAATAAGTTGTTTAGAATTGGTAGTGAAGCTATCAAGTTCTTTTTTTACTTCTACTACACTCATTTCTGTACTATCAAATAAATAGATATAGATCGAAGATTTTTCTAGCTTTTCTAATGCACGCTCCACACCTATTTTTTCAATTTCGTCAGTCGTATCTCTTAATCCAGCTGTATCAATAAAACGAAACCGAATGCCACCTATAGTAATTTCATCTTCAATGGTATCTCTTGTCGTTCCAGCTATATTACTTACAATAGCTCTTTCTTCATTTAATAAAGAATTTAAAAGTGTTGATTTCCCTGAATTTGGGCGGCCCACTATGGCTACCGGAATTCCATTTTTTAAAACATTTCCTGTTGCAAACGAATCGATTAGTTTTTTTAATAAAATAGTTATTTTTTTGATTAATTTTTGAAATTCCTCGCGATTTGCAAATTCCACATCTTCTTCAGAAAAATCCAATTCTAGTTCTATTAAGGATGCAAAATTTAATAACTGAATTCTAAGCTCTTCAATTTCTGTAGAAAAACCGCCTCGCATTTGTTGTATGGCTAATTGATGCGAGGCTTTGGAATCACTAGCAATTAAATCTGCAACTGCTTCCGCTTGACTTAAATCCATTTTACCGTTTAAAAAAGCTTGAAGTGTAAACTCACCAGCAGTCGCCATTCTGCATCCTTTTCGAAGTAATAACTGGATGATTTCTTGTTGAATATAAGAACTTCCATGGCAAGAAAATTCTATTACATTTTCTCCGGTATAGGAGTTAGGATTCTTAAAAACAGTGGCCAATACTTCATCAATAATTCTATTTCCATCAACAATATTCCCTAAATGAACCGTATGAGATTTTTGTTTTGATAGCTCTTTTCCACGTATAGAATTAAAAACTTCAGCAGCTATAGTTATAGCATCTTTACCAGAAAGGCGTATAATTGCAATAGCACCAGCTCCAGATGGAGTCGCTAAAGCGACAATAGTATTTTGATGAATCATGGAGGCAAAAATACATAATTCCGTGTTACTTACGCTGCGCTTTTCGAAGTAAGTCAGGAATCTTAAAGAGCATAAGTTTAGTAACAAAACTAAATTTGAAACTGCTTAGCATTGCGAGATCAGAGATAAGAACAAGGAAGTCATCTTATTCATCCAAAGTAATAATTATTGTATTACAATGTATGAGATTACTTTATCTAAAAAAAGGTTTGCAATAACAAGTTATAAGGTTCCTGTTTTTCTAAGAATTTTAGTTGTTAAGCATTACAGGCATCACTAACATCGTTACTAATTCCCCTTCGTCCAACCCATCAGTAGGCGTTAAAATCCCCGCACGGTTTGGCATAGACATTTCCAGAGAAACTTCGTCACTACTTAGGTTGTTAAGCATTTCAGTTAAAAAACGAGAGTTAAAACCAATTTGCATATCATCTCCTTGATAATCACAGGTTAAACGTTCTTCTGCTTTATTGCTATAATCGATATCTTCCGCAGAAATATTAAGTTCTGCACCAGCAATTTTTAAACGAATTTGATGTGTTGTTTTATTTGAAAAGATAGAAACACGACGTACCGAGTTTAAAAACTGATTGCGTTCAATTTTTAAAACATTTGGATTTTCTTTTGGTATAACAGCTTCATAATTTGGATACTTTCCATCTATTAAACGGCAAACCATTTCAGTATTGTCAAAAGAAAACTTAGCATTAGAATCGTTATACTCAATAGTTACTTCTTCTTCACTTCCAGCTAAAATCGATTTTATTAAGTTTAAAGGTTTTTTAGGCATAATAAACTCAGCTGTTTGTGAAGCTGAAATATCCTCGCGAGAATATTTTACTAATTTATGTGCATCGGTTGCAACAAATGTTAAACCTTCTGTAGAAAATTGAAAGAAAACGCCACTCATTACCGGGCGTAAATCATCGTTACCAGCAGCAAATATAGTTTTTGAAATTGCAGTTGCTAGAACATCTCCTAATAAAGTAGTTGAACTTGGGTCTTGAAGCTCTATTGGGTGAGGAAACTCTTCGCCACTTGCATACGCTAAGGCATATTTACCGTGATTAGAACTAACCTCAATCGTGTTGTTATCTTCCACCGTAAATGTTAAGGGTTGTTCTGGGAATGTTTTTAAAGTATCCAATAATAAACGAGCAGGAATACAAATAGTTCCTTTCTCACTACTTTCCACTTCTAATTTTGACGAAATGGTAGTTTCTAAATCAGATGCAGAAACCGTCAATGAATTTTGATCTAGTTGAAACAAAAAATTATCCAATATTGGAAGGGTGTTATTACTGTTAATAATACCTCCTAAAACCTGAAGCTGTTTTAATAAATATGAACTAGATACTATAAATTTCATTTTAATGTTTTTATGATTGTGTTAAAAGGTATGTTTTAACAATAATTTATTAATGTGTCAACTACAAATATATTTCAAATTGTATTCTATTCCCTTTGAATTTAAAAGAAACTTATTAACAAATTCAAGTGTATTTTCTCTTTCTTAAGTAGTTAAATACAAGTCCAAATAGGCATATTAAACTTAAGGGTAACAATAAGTTAACCCATTGCCAAAAAAATCTGTTTTTAGCTACTTTTACAGGATCTAAAAAAGCAACTGATATTTCTTTGCTTCTAATGTTTATAAGTCCGGTATCATCCAATAAATAGTTTACAGTATTCAGTAAAAATTCTTTATTTCCATAAAAAGTATTGGTCCATTTATCGAAACCTAATTCTAAAGGCCTATTTCCTTGAAATTGGTTTTTAATAATGCTTCCATCACTAATTACTGCCATTTTAGTTTCCTTACTACTCTCAAGATTATTCGCTATTTTGAAAGGTTTTAATCTGTTTGAATAAGCTGAATTAAACGATCCTTCTAACAATACTGCAAGAGGAATTTCTCCAGCATTAAATTCTTCAGGAGATGGCCCATCATTGATTATCGTTAAGTTTTTATTTATTTCTTTTGTAATGTTAATTTCTTTAGGCATTCCCACAATTTTTGAAACTTGAGAAGAACTTAATAAAATCGTTTTTTTAACCGAATTTGGTAAGGTGTCAATACTACTCGCATAATCAAACTTTACCGCCTCTATATTTGTTACTATTGGATGGCTCAACCTATTATTAGATAAAGGACTGTACAGCCATGGATACTTATTGTATTGTGAATCACGTTCGTTGCCTGTTGCTAATAAAATAGGAGCGGAGTATAAATCTTTAACAAGATTTGGATTGATTCTAATTCCATATTTAAAGAAAAAATCTGTTAGGTTTAAATCTTTCCCAAAGGCAAAATTATTACCACTAACACTATCGTTAACTAATTCCACAGCATCTACTAACCAAAGTGAAGCGCCTCCAGACATCACATATTGGTCAAGGATGTATTTCTCTTCTTCCGTAAATTGTTCAGTAGGGTTTGCAATAACTAATAAATCAAATTGCTTTATTTGTGCTAAGGTCTTTTTAGGTTTTTCAGCAACGGAATCTAAGGTAAAGGCTGCGATATAATAATAATCGCGAAGTGTTGCAAAAAAGTCGGCTACATATTTATCTTCTAATTCTCCATTTCCTTTTAAAACAGCAATTTTACGCTTTTTAGGTTGAATTAGTTGATTAAAACCATCAGCAAAAGCATATTCTAAATTTTGTACAGAGTTATTAATTCGCTCTTCAGAGCTAACACCTAATTGATTTTTTAACAAAGGAATTTTTATATAATTGCCATTAAAAGAGGCGATTGCCCAAGGAAAAAACTGTTGAATACTTGTTTTTCCATTTTGCTTAATTTCTATTTGAGCAGGTTTGGCACCAAACTTCACTAATGATTCAATAGCTCCTTTTTCTTCTGAAGGGTTTACAAATTTAAATTTCACATTGGGATTATAAGCTTCAAATTCTTCTAAAAGCTGCTTGGTTTCTATCTGCAATCGTTTAAATTCGGAAGGTAAATCTCCTTCTAAAAAAACATCTATAAATATGGGCTGTCTCTTATACACATCTCCGAGCCCACGAGACAGGCAGAAATCTCG
>OJFK01000349.1_pt1 | contig 11375 bp, 10 predicted proteins | sample 1594101 | NCBI WGS metagenome assembly OJFK01 (sample SAMN05416723, study PRJEB24817) | seawater metagenome | isolation source: Sea water | place: Canada:Atlantic | collected 2013-07
GTGAATATATTGGTCGGTGTAATCGACTGAAGTCGCGGACGGAGAGGTACAACAGACCCTGCAAATACTGTTATAATCTTCTTCTTAATCGGTCGGCAGCCTATCTTCATGAGTGATATTCTCCAGTTTTTACAGCAGCGTAATTCTTCCCCAAAACTAATAGCCCCGGGTCCTTCTGGTACGGATATGGAGCATATCTTTCGCGCTGCGCTACGAGCTCCCGATCATGCTCGACTGCGGCCGTTTCGTTTTATTACTATCGCACAAGAGCGCCGTGTGGCGTTTGGAGAGTTACTGGTGCGATGTTTGTTGTTGCGTAATCCCGACGCAGACGAGGCAGCGCTGACTAAAGCGCAAAATGCACCGCTGAGGGCGCCGCTGCTGGTAGTGGTCGTTGTCAAAGTGGCTTCGCATCCGAAAGTGCCCCCTATCGAGCAACGTTTTTCCGGTGCCTGTGCCGCGCAGGCTGTATTGTTAGCTTCTGAAGCATCGGGTTTCGCCGGCATTTGGCGCACGGGAGCAGCGGCATATGACCGTGCGGTGATGACCGGTCTCGGTCTGGCTGAAGATGAAGAGATCATTGCTTTTCTCTATATTGGCTCGCGCAATGGATCTGCTAAAATGATACCCCCACTGGATATGACTCATTTTGTATCAACTTGGTAGTGCCGACTCCCCCAAAACCAGTCTGAGAGAATGACCTATGCTGCCTGATTTTGAAACCTTAGAAGTGTCAATCGAGCAACAGGTTGCCACCGTTAATCTGAATCGACCGGACAAGGCAAATGCCATGAATGGCGCCATGTGGAACGAGCTACAAGCGTGTTTCGAGTGGCTGGATGACGAGCCTACCGTGCGCGTCGTCATTTTGGCAGGCAATGGCAAACATTTTTGTGCTGGTCTAGATCTGAGCGTGTTTGGCAACCTGCATGGCGAATCTTCTGAGGCCTCGCGTCGTGCTGAGGCACTGCGGCGCACTATTCTGCGTCTGCAGGCTAATCTCACCGCCATAGAGAAATGTCGTGTGCCAGTATTAGCAGCTATACACAATACCTGTATTGGTGGCGGCGTGGATATGACCTGCTGCGCTGATATACGGTATGCCACGCAGGACGCTTTTTTCTCCATCCGTGAGATTGACATCGGTATGACGGCAGACGTGGGTACGTTGCAACGTTTACCCAAGATCATTCCGGACGGCTTGGTTCGTGAGCTGGCCTATACCGGTCGTAATATGGGTGCACAAGAGGCTAGAGAAGCGGGCTTTGTGAACCAGGTCTTTGAGGACAAGGAGATCATGATGCGTGAAGTCACTGCTATCGCCAGAACGATTGCTGCGAAATCGCCATTGGCGATGCGCGGTACCAAGGAAATGATGCTCTACTCGCGCGACCACAGTGTCTCTGAAGGTCTTAACTATATTGCCACATGGAACTCTGGCATGATGAGTCAGGTAGATTTGGCGGCTGGCATTCAGGCGCAAATGAATAAGACAAAGGCCGTATACGAAGACTAGCTATGAGCAGGCCAGCAGTCATCCTTTGTCACGTCGCAGTTTTTGGAGAGTAGTGGATGACTTTTTTTGCCCGGCTTAACCGCCCTTGGGTACATTTTATTGTGTTGGGCGTCTTGCTGTTTTATCTGCAGGGCGTGTTCCTGCCCGAGCCTAAGCCACTGGTTGGACCGCTGAGCGAGGCGCGAATAGACGCATTGCAGCAGCAATGGTTCGCCAGTGTTGGTCGGTTGCCCACGCCGGAGCAGCAGACTCGAATGTTAGAGGCGGAACTGGATAGGGATATGTTGTTCCAGCGCGCGATCGATCTCGATCTCCACCTTTACGATACGGTGGTGTACCAACGTCTATTGCTCAATATGCGTTTTCTACAAATGTCCGAAGGCAAAACTGACCAAGAGCTCTATGATGCTGCGCTGGAAATGCGTCTGCATCTTAGTGATGAAGTGATCAAGCGGCGGATGATTCAAGTAATGGAGCAACTGCTGCTGGCCGCTAACCCGCCACGTCCTCCAACGGAAGCAGAAATCATTGCCGAGTTCGATCAGCGTAAAGAAGAATTGCGCAGGCCTGAGCGCTACTCCATAGAACATATTTATTTTAATCGGGAGCGAGAGGCTGAGGCTGAGGCTGTCATTGCACAAATCAACGAGCAAAACCTCACGCCAGATCAGGCGCGAGAATTAAGTTCGCCTTTTTTGCCGGGCTATCAGTTCACGCAGCAAACGCCGGACCAGTTGGCGCGCCACTTTGGTGCTTCTTTTGTAGAAAATCTGCAAAAAACTGATCCGCAACCTGGGCACTGGGTCGGTCCGGTGCGGTCTACTTACGGATTGCACTACGTGTGGGTCGATGATGTAGAGCCTTCCAGAGACGCGACGATAGACGAGGTTCGGTTGCAACTGCAGCGCGACCTAGAGTCCCGTGCCAAAGAAACCGCCCTGCGAAATAGCATTAATGCGACGCGTCAAAATTACGAGATCAGGCAATGAAGAAAATGCGAATCTTGTTGGCGCTTGTTTTGGGCGTATGTGCAATACAGGCAGTTCATGGCCACCGTTTCGCGCCTTCGTTGCTGAAGGTAAACGAGACTGCCCCGCAGCAATACAATATGGTGTGGAAGACACCGGCCCAGGGTGTCAGCTCTGTGCCATTGGAACCTGTGTGGCCGGAAGCCTGCGAGGTGGTAAGCGCAAGTCCTCCGCAACTCGAAGGCACAGGCGTTGTAACGAGTTGGCAGCTACAGTGTTTGACGCTGGGAGAAGAGGGTTTGGTTGGTGAGACTCTGGGTGTTTCAGGGCTAGGTGCCAGTCAGGCATCGGCAATGGTCATGGTGAGCTTGCTTGACGGACGTCAGTACCAACAGGTGCTCAATGCGGAACGGCCAGAGTTTGTAGTGCCTGCTGAGTCGACTGCTGGCGACGTTGCGGGGAACTATACCCGCCTGGGTATGGAGCACATCTGGACGGGTTTTGATCATCTGATGTTCGTCTTTGGCTTGCTCTTGCTGGTGGGTGGTGGAAGTCGCCTGTTTTGGACCATTACCGCGTTTACTGTTGGGCACAGCATCACATTGTCGCTTGTTACGCTCGGCTATCTTGATTACCCCGTCGGGCTGGTGGAGTTTGCGATCGCGCTGAGTATCTTTGCGCTTGCCGTTGAATTGACACGGATAAAAAAACACGACGCCCTTTGGCGAAACCCGTGGTGGCTAGCCGGTGGCTTTGGCATACTGCATGGTATGGGCTTTGCGGGCGCACTGGCTGAAACTGGTTTGCCTCAGGACAATGTTCCGCTAGCGCTATTGTTTTTCAATATTGGTATCGAAGTGGGGCAGCTTGCGTTTATCTTGGTGGTGTGGGCTGTCTGGTTCGTGATCAGAAAACCATTAGCGCCGTGGCAGGATAAATTGTTTCCGATACCGGTTTACATTTTGGGTTCCTTGTCGGCAATGTGGTGTATTGAGCGAGGGTTGGTGGCGCTGCTGAGTTAGTGAACCTAGCCACGTATGCGCTAGTACCCTAGACATTTTTCGATTACTGGGTCGCTATGGAATATGCAGAATCTCGCAGATGTAGCCACACGATGAGGTAAAAAGTAAATTGGACTGGCCATTGACCGTTAGTCCGGGAAACTAGCAGTGCAGAGGGTATTCGAGGTGTGAGTTTTGGAATGCGTTCGATGCTCAATTTTGACAATGACTGAAATGATTAAAGGACACGAAAATGACCACGACTGGATTACAACTTCGCTCCACCGTAAAGGAAGACAATACACTTGAAATCACACTGGTAGATGTGCCTATTCCCGAGCCCGGCCCCGATGAGGTGCTGGTGCAGGTTGAAGCCGCGCCCTTAAACCCGTCTGATCTGGCATTGCTATTCGGTCCTGCGGATATGACGACGATGAGAGTGTCGGGGACGGCAGAGCAGCCAGTGGTTAGCGCTGATATCCCCGCAGCGTTGATGAAGATGGTCGCTGGACGCATTGGTCAGTCGATGCCGGTTGGTAATGAGGCCGCTGGCACTGTGATTGGCGCCGGGGCATCGGACGCTGCGCAGGCGCTGATCGGTAAGCGTGTCGGCATCATCGGTGGCGCGATGTACACTCAGTACCGCTGCGTCAATGCCTTCATGTGCCTCGAGTTGGCGGCTGGTACTACCGCTGCAGAGGGTGCTTCCTGTTTTGTAAATCCGCTCACCGCGCTGGCTATGGTTGAGACTATGCGAATGGAGAATCACACCGCGCTGGTCCATACGGCTGCGGCGTCCAATCTTGGTCAGATGTTAAACCGTATTTGCATGAACGAAGACGTCGCGTTAGTGAATATCGTCCGCAAGGTGGAGCAGGAAGCGATACTCAAGGCTATGGGAGCGAAATACATCGTTAATACAACGAGTGACAGCTATTACGATGACCTGACAGACGCTCTCGCCGAAACCGGCGCGACACTGGCATTTGACGCAACCGGCGGCGGTAAACTGGCCGGCCAGATCCTCTCCTGTATGGAAGCGGCGGCGTTACGCAGTATGACTGAGTACAATGGTTATGGCAGTGACGTATTCAAACAGGTGTATATCTACGGTGGTCTCGATCGAAATCCAACGACGTTGACACGCAATTTCGGATTTTCTTGGAGCCTATCAGGTTTCTTGCTGACACCGTTTTTGCAGAAGGTGGGCATTGAGAAAAGCATTCAAATGCGCGCCAAAGTGGCGGCTGAAATAAAAACCACGTTTGCCAGCCATTACACTAAAGAGGTGTCTCTCGCCGAGGCGCTGTCTCCAGAGGCGATTTCCGTTTACGGTAAGCAGACCACCGGGGAGAAGTATTTGATCAAGCCGCAGGATTGATCAAAGGTTCCGCTAACGCTTGACGTGTAGTTCCCATGGATTGAATTGTGCGCAGCCCAGTGCGTTGTAGTCCGCTTCATTCCATACGTCGTCACCGGCGTTAGCGAGTAGGAAGAGTTGTACGTGGAGCGCACAGCGCGAACGGAGCTCCGGTATGTTTGGGTCGTGCGCTATGCGTTCTTTCAGCATTGCCACCGTCATAGGTTCATTCACCATGCGCAGGCCTCCACCGCTGGCAGTGTCCAGCAGCATTAGATTGGCGCCAGCGTTGCTCCAGGGGCGCCACTGCGGCAAAACTCCGCTACGGCCAGTTCCCGGTACGCCTGTCCTGGCAAACTCTGACCAGTAGCTGCGCATCTGTTGGCCCAATAAGTCACGGCCTGCAATGTTGTTATCAGTATAGAGGCCCGGTGCTCCGATGGCTCCGTCGAATCCGCCAAAAATATAGGCGACTTCAAGACCGTGTGCTGCGCCGAGCAATTCGCTGTAATCGATAAGCCAGCTTTTGCCGCCCTCATCCCAGTCCCAGCGATAGGCAAAAACCGGCTCTGAACTATTGGCGGCAATGATGTCGGCGATACCGTCTACCGCCATCGCCTTCCAGCTGTCAGTGAGATAAGCAGAGAGTTCGTTATATGCCTGCAGGTCTTTGACGCGCGGCAAAAATCCGAAGCGCAATTCGACGAACTCGGGGTCTTGCGCCAGGAATAACTTCGCTTCGTCCCGATTGGTGCCTGTGATTAGAGGGACGCTGTTGTGTCGCGAGGGGTCACTGAACACTGTGTAAAGTGTGTCTTGCGGCAGTACGGTGCCATCACGAAAACTCTGTGGCGCGCTATACATGCCTGCACCACCCGATACACCCTCTAAGATTTCTTGCGGGCTGCGCGAATACATGAAATTACGCGTTTCTTCATCAGACATTAACATCTGTGCGGCGCGGGCAGCAGTACTGTCTTTGACGCGACCTGAATTTTTCAACTGCAGCGCCAGCCATTCACGAGAACTGAGTGCCTGTCCGGGGCGGGGATCGCCATGAAAGTTTTCCGCGCGCCACAGGGGCGTAGTACCTACAGATCCACTTTGTGCAATGGCTCGATGAAAAAGTCCCTTTGCCAGAGGAGATGCCATCAGCGAGAACACATTGCGGCCTCCGGCGGATTCACCAAAAACCGTGACATTGTTTTGGTCGCCACCAAAGTTGGCGATGTTATCGGAGACCCATTGCAGTGCCGCAATCATGTCGAGGTTGGCATAGTTGCCGCTGGCATCCAGCGCGTTGCGGTCGGGCGTGCGCAGCGCGGGGTGACTCATCCAGCCGAAAAATCCCAGCCGATAGTTGATCGTCACCACGACGACCTGTTCGCTACCTGCCAGCAAACTGGCGTCATAGGTGTTAGCCGTACCGATGGTATTGCCTCCTCCGTGAATCCAGACCATTACCGGAAGTTTGTCGGATGTTGCGCTGCTGTGGTCACGGGGTGACCAGATGTTGAGGTAGAGACAATCCTCGCTACCGACAACGGCGCCGCTGTCGTCGGGTAGTCCGTCGAGCGGGCCGGACAGCTGCATGCAGGCATCCCGAAACGTGGTTGTTTCGAGTGTTTCTGCCCAAGGATTTACCGGCTGCGGCGAACGCCAGCGAAGGTCTGCGATTGGCGGCGCGGCAAACGGAATTCCGAGCCAAACATAGGTATTGTTACCATCTTCACTGCCGATCACTAAGCCACTTTGAGTGTCGCGCTCGGCGCCGGGGTTTGGTGTTTTAGCAATTTTTTCAGAGGATGACGCGGGCCAAAAATAGCCGATGAGCACTGCCAGTAAAACCACTAAGATTAGAAAAACAGTTTTTTTCACGACGATGCTCCGATATTCAGGCCGCTGTAATTAGGGGTTCCCGGGCCAGGCTTCCATGTCGATGAGCGGATAGAACGCGAGTTGTATGCCTTCCATTATATTACTTTCGTTTTCCAGAATATTGCGGCGCCGTATGTACCGTCCTTTGGTTGAGCGGCTGTCGATGGCATCGGTGGCATCAATCCCACCGCGACCGTGAAACACAGGTTTCAATTCTGCGTCATAGATGGTCACTTTCAAAGAGACCATTGCTGCCATCATGCTCCAGTCGAAACTGGCACTGACGCCATCACCGGGGCCCTGCATGGTGGGCGCACGAGTCACGCCATCCCAGCGCGCTAGATGTTTCATGCCACCACTGAACGATTCCTGGACTTCAACCAGGTCGGTAAATATAAAGCCATCGATGCTTGAGCTCTCGGCCAATTCGTCCCGCACACGATGCATGATCTGAGCGAAAGTCTTTGTGTTAATCTTGCCACTGGTTGGGTCTACCGGATTGCCAAAAGCGCGCACTGCGGTATTCCAGTGTTGCTCAAACTCGCGCTGCGGCAGGACAGTAAAACCATTTTCCCTGAGATACTCGGTTACCTGCGCGTCGATACGTGGGGCTTCCTTTTCTAAATAGTTGCGTGACTGTGAGCCGAGATTCACATGGGCGATAACGACGGTTTTCATCGGATGGGCATCGAGGCGCGCCTGGTCGATTGAGGCGGGAAAGACGGTTGGATTGTAGGTCGGTGTCCCGCTGCAGGCGCTTAGCAGAGCAGCACCAACAAAAAAAATACCGTATCGGCAAAAAGTGTGTAATCGACGCATGCGTAACTCACTATTGTTGTATTATCATATATGTTAACAAAATCCACTGCAGGACACGATATTAAATGGCGCTGGATTTGTATGTGAAGCAGATAGGCGAGGGTCCCGCGGTTATGTTGTTGCATGGCCTGTTTGGCGCGGGCGGTAACTTGGGTGGATTAGCGCGCGCCTTGCGCGCTAAGTTCACCGTGTTCAGTGTTGATTTGCCCAGCCACGGACGATCTGAATGCCTGAAAAACCCGAGTCTATCGGCAATGGCAGAGAGTATACAGCAGTGGATGGATACAGCAGGAATAGCCCAGACGCATCTGGTGGGTCATTCCTTGGGGGGCAAAATAGCCATGCAATTAGCTCTGCAGTATCCACAACGCGTCGAGTCGCTGGTGGTGGCGGATATTGCACCAGTGAAGTATTCGGCGCATCACGAGGCTGTCTTTGCTGCACTTGGAGAGGTAGATGCCGCACATTGTACCCGTCGTGAGCAAGCTGCTGACCTCATGGCGCAGCATTTAAAGGGGGACGCGTTGATACAGTTCTTGTTAATGAGCCTGCGTCATGATGCCGAGGGAATATTGCGCTGGCGTTTTGATTTGCAGGGCCTCCGGAGGTCCTACTCATCCATGCTGGCAGCGCCGTCGGTTGAGCAGCCGTATTCGGGGCCAGTGTTGTTCATTAAAGGCGGCACGTCAGATTACATTTTAGAAGCACATTGGCCTGTGATTCAGCGGCTTTTTCCAGAGGCGTCGATAAAAGTCATGTCCGGTTGCAGTCATTGGCTGCACGCGGAAAAACCGCAGCTGTTCAACGGAATCGTGGAGCGCTTTCTTGTCCCCCTAAAGCCACGTATGCTACCGCATGCGAAATAAAATCAAAAGAGAAGAGTTGGCGTGTATTTTACGTTAGGCGAAGTCATAAGCTTGCTAGTATTCGGTCTGCTATGCATGTATTTTTTAGCGGCGGTGCGGGTGCGGGAACTGGCTTTACAGTCGGTTGTGCACGCCAGTAAGCGCGACGAATTCCAATTGTTGGATCAGTCAGTGCACATACGGCGCATGTCTCTCAGTAGGGATGACCGCGGCCGCTGGTATATCTGGCGTCAATATCGTTTCGACTACACTTATGAGGGAGTGGAGCGACGCCAGGGCTTCGTCATTATGCTTGGCAAGCAATTGCAGTCTATTGTGGTGTCAGAAAGAGACCCGACATTACACTAGGACGCCGGCATCAACGGCTATTTTTTGATCTGCGACTCCAGCATATTGCCTACTTTTTGCCCGTAGGGGGGTAGGGTGCCTGCCAGTTTCGCCATGTCCACAAAACCTTCTCGATAGACACCGCGAGCGTGGCTAAAGGTGCGAAAGCCGTCACGGCCACGGTAGTTGCCCATGCCGCTATGGCCAACGCCGCCGAAAGGCAAGTCATCGCAGCCGACGTGAAGGGCGATAGCGTTTACCGCAACGCCCCCGGAAAGTGTTTCATTGATCACTTTGTCCTGTTCTGTTTTATCCTTGCCGAAGTAATACAAAGCCAGTGGTCGTTCGCGAGCATTGATGAAGTCAATGACGTCCTCCAGCTTTTCATAGGCTTTGATGTTCAGCAGGGCACCAAAAATTTCATCTTGCATGCAGGCTAGATCATCGTCAGGGTTGACGATTAGGTGCAGGGCGATCTTGTGCTCGTCGCGCTCGGAGAAGGCTTCGCCGGATGGACACAGCGGAATGACTCTAGCACCGTTGCTGCAGGCCTCATCAATATAGGCTTTTACTCGATCGTAGTGGCGCTCGTTGATGCACGCGACAAAGTCAGGGTTACCCTGAATGGTTGGGTACTGTTCTGCTATTACCGCCTTGCAGCGATTAATAAAGGCCTCCATGCGGCTGTGCGGTACAAAGCAGTAATCCGGGCTGACACAGAGCTGACCGCCGTTCATAGCCTTGCCCGTGATGATGCGTTCCGCAGCCAAGTGAATATCACAATCCTCGCCAACAACCACTGGTGATTTTCCGCCTAGCTCGAGAGTAACGGGCACCATGTTTTCCGCGGCGGCACGCATCACCAGTCGACCAATGCTGGTGGCCCCGGTAAAGATCAGGTGATCCAGCGGCAGGGCAGAAAAGGCGGCTCCGACTTCCGGCCCACCGGCGATAACGGTAATTTCAGACTCCTCAAAATACTGCGCGAACAGCGTGCGCATGATCTCAGCGGTGTGCGGGGTGAACTCCGAAGGCTTAATCATGGCGCGATTTCCTGCGCCCAGTACATCCGCCAGTGGACTGAAAATCATATTCACGGGTACATTCCAGGGCGTCATGATGCCAACCACGCCTTTAGGCTGATGGTGCACCTGTGCTTTTGCACCAAGGAAATTCATCGGCATAAACGGGGTCCGTTTTTCCGGCTTCATCCATTTTTTCAGATTTTTCTTCACGAATTTGAGGCTGCCTACAGACGTCATGATGTCAGTCATCAGGGTGACGTACTTTGAGCGACAGCCGAAGTCGGCGTTAACCGCGTCACAGATCGCTTCTTTGTTGTCGACCAGTAATGCGATACAACGATCGATGCGGTCTATGCGTGTGGCAAGCGCGACAGGACCTTCAGCACGAAATGCACGGCGCTGGTTGTCGAGTATGACCTGCAGTTCTGCGGCTACAGAGCTTTCTTTTAATGATGCATTCATGTTCGGTTCCTCTTTAGACGGTTACACTGTCGCGACGGCCGCGCCCTTCTGCACTTTTCTTTGTTTAGACCTTTCGCTTAATCCTTGGGGCAAGGTGGTCTTTACGCCGGCGTCCTGTAACAGCATATCCGCACATTTCTCAGCGATCATGACCGCCGGCGCATTCGTATTTCCTGACGTGATATTGGGCATGATGGAGGCGTCGGCAATGCGCAATCGTTTGACACCGTGCACGCGTAGGCGGTTATCCACTACCGCCATTTTGTCAGAACCCATCTTGCAGGTGCCCACTGGATGGTAGACCGACTCTGCCTCCGCTCGCACATAGTCCAGAATCTGTTCATCGCTTTGCGCAAGTGGGCCGGGCCTGAATTCCTCTCCACGGTATTTTTTCATCGCAGGTGCTAGGAAGATATCCCTCACTCTGCGAAAGGCGGCAATGATGGCTTTGCGATCGTTTTCGGTGTCCAGATAATTGGCGCGAATGGTCGGATGAATCAGGGGGTCTTTGCTGCGGACATGCACGCTGCCTCGACTCTCTGGCCGCAGGTAGCAGACCGTGGCGGTAGTGCCAGGTGCCGGTTTGAGGTTGCCCTTGCTGTCGGGTTCACTGGCCGCAGGGGCGAAATGGATTTGGGCATCGGCCGTGCCCACATCATTTGTACTGCGAAAGAACACGCCGACCTGTGCTGCCGGATGCGCCAATAGGCCGGTTCCTTTGAGCAGGTACTTAACAACGTTTTTAGCCATCGCTAGCGGACGCGTTTCCTCATAGAACGTCGGCACGCCATGCAGTCCCTGCTGCACATTGATCGTCAGATGATCTTGCAGGTTCTCGCCCACTCCAGGAAGGTGATGTTTGACCTCTAAGCCCACTGACTCTAGGTGCTGTCGATCACCGACTCCTGATAGCTCTAACAGCTGCGGTGAGTTAATGACGCCGCCGCAAAGTATGGTCTCATTGCGGGCATAGGCGCGCTCTAGAGGCGAGCCTTTCTTAGCGTTGACTCGGTACTCGACGCCGATAGCTTCGCCTTCTTCGATAAGAACGCGCTCGCACAGTGCGCCGGTGATGATGGTGAGATTGGGGCGACTCTTGCACGCCTGTCTCTTATACACATCTGACGCTGCCGACGATCTACTCTGTGTAGAT
>OJFK01000350.1_pt1 | contig 11367 bp, 7 predicted proteins | sample 1594101 | NCBI WGS metagenome assembly OJFK01 (sample SAMN05416723, study PRJEB24817) | seawater metagenome | isolation source: Sea water | place: Canada:Atlantic | collected 2013-07
TAAGAGACAGTCGCCTCCGTCCCTCTCTCCCGCCGCGAACTCCAACGCCGCTTCCGCAACATCACTGGTCGCACCATCCACGCCAGCATCCTCGACGCACGCATGAACATCGCCAAACGCCTCCTCGGCAACCCGGAATACACGGTCGATGCCATCGCCGGACTCTCTGGTTTCGGCAGCCGCCAACACTTCGCCAAAACCTTCAAGACCCAAACTGGCGTCACTCCCGCAAAATACCGTCGCGAGCAAACCATCCGCTAACTTTCTCTCATGAAGCCCCTCCTACTTCTCTTCATCCTCACCGCATCACTCCGCGCCGACACTCCGGAAGAAATTGCCAAACGGGTCGTCACCAGTGAAGAAGCTGTTCTCAAGCTGACCCCCGCCCTCAAAAAGCTCGCAAAGCAAATCACGGAAGGACTCCACACCCAAAGCTTCCCCGCTCAGTGGAAAGCCCGGCTCAAAGAAGGATCTACCTGGGAAAACGCCTCCTTCGGTACTCTTTCAGGGACTTTCGACGACCTCAATTTTGTCACCAAAACCAAGTTCGAGGGCCTCATCAAGCACCCCGACGGCTCCCTCACCGGAATCAAAGCCAAGCAAAAGATGACCTGGAAGGTCAAACCGAATGACCAGTTCAGCCTCCTTGATTGGCAGCCACTCACCTTCGAAGCTGTTCAAGCGCCCCGCCCCCTCTTCCAAGACGTCACCACCACTGCCATCCCCTCTGCCTACGCCCGCGATGAAGCCCGCCGTAGCGCCCATCAGGAAATCACCATCCAGGCCCTTGCCGAGAAAAAACTCATCCTCCCCAAGCGCGACTACGCCGACCTTCCGGACATGTCGAGCGCCTACCAATATCCCTCCGTTTGCGTCGTCGATTACAATTCCGATGGCCATGATGACCTCTTCATCACCGCCCGCTACACCGAGCCGCAACTATTCAAAAACAAAGGCAACGGCACCTTTGAAGATGTCACCCTTGAATCAGGCCTCACTCCGGGTCACTGCGTCAACTTTGTCCTCTTTGCTGACTTTGACAACGATGGCGACCCCGACGCCCTCGTCTGCCGCTCCCTTGAACCCACCCTCTACTATCAAAACGACAACGGCCGCTTCGAGAACGTCACCCGCAAGCTCTCCGACCTCGGCGAGCAGTTCTTCGTCGTCTCCGCCTCCGCCACCGATATCAACCGCGATGGCCTTCTCGACGTCTACCTCACCACCTATACTCCCGGCACCGACGTCAACCCCCTCTGGAAAGAACGCTACCTCCCACCCGTCGACGCCGCACACCTCACCAAGCTCTCCCAAACCGCACACCCCTACTTCGACGATCACGGAGCCCCCAACCTCCTCCTCATGAACCGTGGAAACGGCCGCCTTGAGCGCGCCGGTGGCGAGGTTGTCAAACTATGGCGAAAAAGCTACCAACCCGCCTGGGCCGATGTCGATAACGACGGCGACGACGACCTCTACGTCTGTAACGACTTCTCCCCCGATAGTTTCCTCCGAAATGACACCCCTAAAGGAGCATCCAACCCCATCTTCACCGAAACTTTCAAGGAGACCTTTCCCGATGGCGAAATGGCCTTCGGAATGGGAGCGTCCTTCGGCGATTACGATAACGACGGCGACCTCGACCTCTTCGTTTCCAACATGTATTCCAAAGCGGGAAATCGCATCATCAGCCTCGTCGGAGACGTCGACCCACGCATCAAAGTCTCCGCCCGTGGAAACTTTCTATACCAAAACACGAACGGAAGATTCCACCAGATCGCCAAACCCGACGCCAGCGAAACCCGCACCGGCTGGTCCTTTGGCGGACAGTTTGCTGACTTCAACAACGACGGCACCCTTGACCTCTACGTCCCCTGCGGCCTCTACTCCGCCCCCAAGAAAGTCGCCACCGGGGTCGACCTCTGAAGTTGCTTCTGGAGCACGGTCGTGCTCACCGACCCCACCCAACCCGATGAATTTCGTTCTTCCAAACACTGGAAATCACCCCTCCTCGATTTCCAGCTTCGAGTCCAACAAACTGAAGCCGATGGCCCCGCCTATCGAAGTAACTCTCTCAGCGGAAATGAACGCAACCGCCTCCTTATCGCCGGCCCCGAGGGCTTCCACGATGAATCACTCGTCAGCGGAATCGATTGCAAAGAAGACGCCCGTTCCTTCGCCACTTTTGACTTCGATCAGGATGGATGGCTCGACATCGCCCTCGCCAGCACCAATGCCCCCCGCCTCCGCATCTTCCGCAATTGCATCGGGAAAGACGGTGAAAACGGCCACATTTTGCGACTCAAACTCACTGGCACCATCAGCAATCGCGACGCCATAGGCACCCGTGTCACCATCCACTCCGACAAAGGCACCCGGCAGGTCCAAAAATCACTCGGCGAAGGTCTCTCTTCCCAAAATTCCAGCACCCTCCACCTCACCTTTGCAACAGGAGAATCTCCGCAGTCCCTCGCCATCCAATGGCCATCCGGAAAGACCACCACCCATCCGATCACAGGGGAAACATCCTCCCTCCACCTAACCGAACCTGCCGGCAACTAACGCGAAAGAAAGAGCCTCACCTGCGACAAGGTCAGCGTCCCTTTCATCGCCTCAAGCAAGTTCCCTTCATCATCCAAAATCAACGTCGTAGGCAGCGGGTGCTCACCAAAGGACTTTTTCATGAGCGCCTCAACTGCTTCACGCTGCCCTTCCGAGATCGAATCAAGAATCACGTAAGGCGGATTCACCTCTTTCTGAAACTTTTGCAGCTTGGACCGATCATCATCTGCATCGACCGGTAAGCCATAAAAGCCAACCTCCTTGCCCAAGTTCTCCCGTAGCCTGCGCAAATGCGGAACTTCACCGCGACACACCGGACACCAGGTTGCCATCGTCACTACCACATTCACCTTGTGCGTCACCGGCAGAGCGAGCTTTTCCTTCGGCAGCTCCGTCACAACTTCTCGCAGCGTCGCCGCCGTCTCACGCTCAATCCTGACATCTCCCTCCGTCGTATTTTCAAATACCGTCACCACCGCACCCGCAGCCACTTCGCCAATCACACTTTTCTTTCCTGACGGCCACAGAACGGTGATTCCCTCCACCTTCTCCGACTCACCAATTCCCATCACCAGCGTGTCGCTATTCTGCGTCGCAAACCCATCGCCCGCCCGCAATTCGCGCCGCTGCGTCATCCCTTCCACCGTCACCAAGACATGCGCTCCATACCCATCCCGTGCGCTCCACTCTTTATTCGCCTTGGCCTCCCGATTCCCCCCGACCAAGCGCACCTTCACCACTCGCCCCGCATCCTTCATTTTATTTCGAAAGAGCTGCAACTGGGGGTAGTTCGTATTCGTCAAAACCAGGTCGCTACGACCGTCCCGATCATAATCAAAAAATGAAAACGCCCGTCCGTCAGCCAAGCTATCAAGCCCGGTCACTCCCGAGACATCCTCAAACTCCTTCCCACCATGATTCAGGAAGACACTGTTGCCCTCATTCCCGCTAAAGGAATGACTCCGCAACACCGGCTTCCCGTCGACCTTCTTACTCGTATCGAGCACTCCCGGCATGCGCCCATATTCACGCACGTCCACCCCTTCCTCCGAGAACCGCTTATTGAGATTTGAATCCGAGCGCACGACCGCGCGCCATAGATCACTTCACAAATCCACCTCCGTTGCCGTCCCCTTCGGCGGCGTATAGAGACCGTTCGCCACGTAAAGATCCAAGAAACCGTCGTTGTTAAAATCCGTGAACTGACCGCCCCAGGACCACCCCGCTTTCGCCACCGAATGACCCGTCGACTCAAATTTCCTTCCCGTATTTCTTAACAACTTGTTCCCCGCGACCCCATCATACATCCGTTGCTCCAAGCCATCAATCATCGCAGTAATCCGACTCCCCGCCTTGCTATACATGTAGGTGAAATAAGGATCTAACAACCCGTCATTATCGTAATCCCCCAGCGTCACCCCCATTCCAAACCCCTGAATCTCGTCCCCCGCCACCTCACTCGTCACATCTACTAGCTTGCCTCCATCATTTCGAAAAACATGATCCGGCGCATAGTCATTCGCGACAAACAAATCAGGATCACCATCATTGTCGTAGTCCGACCAGGTGCTCTGAAAAGTCGACAGCCACTGCTCCGCGCCCGCCGCCTTGGCAGCCTTCACAAACTTCCCGCCACCCGCATTCATCAGCAACACATTCGGCGGACCCGTAAGACGAAACACCGGATGATCAAACCCCCTTCGCCGTTTCCATTCCTCCTGATCAACCGGACTCAAAAACTCCTTCGCCAAAATATTGGCAGGCCGCGTAATCGGCAGCCGGTAAGTCGAAATATAAAGGTCCAACAATCCGTCTCCATTCACATCCACCGCCGCCATCGAAGAACACCAATAAGGCAACTCACCCGCCACCGCAGCCTCAGACCGATCAAAAAACCTCCCCCCCTCATTCACAAAAAAACGGCCCCGCTCCAGACTCCTCCCGATAAAGACATCCTTGTCCCCGTCATTATCAAAATCCGCAAACAAAGAGCAGTTACACACCCCATCGATCGCCAAACCAACGTCAGCGGCAATGTCCTCAAAAGTGCCATCACCCTGATTGCGCCATAGCTGGTTCCTTCCCCATCGCGCCGTCACATAAAAATCATCCCATCCATCCTCATCAATATCCACCACCGACACCGAGGTATGCTGATCCAGCGAATCCCAACTCGTGATATATGGCCAATAATGCTTGGGATAAGCAAACTTAGTCCCACCCGTGAAAAACACCTCCCGTATGTAGCGCTCGTGAATCGACTCCCGTGCCCGTTCAAGATCCTCTTGCGACGTCAACGCCCGATCCAGCACCTCCGCAAACATCGGCCTCGCTGTAACCAGAGTCTTCATCTCCATTGTTTCCAACCGCGCTATCAACCAGTCCTCCCCCGACTTCCGCCATTTCACCTTGATCTTCCCCTTCCAAGCCCCCTGCTCCTCACCTTTTTTCACCCCGCGAGCGCTCACTTTCAGAAGTGTTTCAAATTGTCCCTCTTCCTCACCCATCTCCCCCTTCAGCGTGCCCAGGCGCACGTCCTCAAAGGCATACACTTCTTGAAAAAGAGCCTTCCAAAACCCTCCCTCTTTCTCCTTCAAAACCACGTCGTTCTTCTCAATCTCCCATTGATCACGGCGAATCATCGACGACTCAGCATCGCCCTTCTCCTTCATCCCCACCAAATCCACCACTACCGCTCTTTCCGTAAAAATATCTTCATCCCAACCCACACGTAGATTCGCAATCGCCCGTTTCAAGCGACCCACCGGCCCCACCAATTCGGCCACCAACTCTTCCGTCGATACCATCTTTTGATAAGCCGCATCTGCCGAGACCTCATCCATCTGAACCTCCACCGCAACTTGCTTCTCCGAAGAACACCCCGCTCCGATCATCAACATCGCCATCAAGAAAACTATTCCAACCCACCGCTTCATTTGATTCACGGTGACTCCATAGAGAAGAAACCCTCTTCCTTCAATCTACATTCTCCTCGTCTCCTGCACCAATCCTCCAAACCCTCCTACCACAACAATTCACCTGGAAGCTCCGGCGCAAATGTTTCCACTATTGGCACGAAAAGACCCATCCGTCACAAAAAAAATACTCCTAATCCACTCATTAAAAGAAACTTAAAAAATAAACGCTCCACGTCTGCAAAATTGACACCACACCCTCCCTATCTCATACTGTATAAAAGCTTGTGACAGGATGAATCGTCCTCAGCTACCAAAGACAATGAAAACACTACTCCTCCTCACCCTTGCTTCGTGCGGCACCACCAGCCTCGTAAATGCGGCAACTCTTGCCAATCGTTGGTCCTTCGATACCGACACCACCGATTCCGTCGGCGGAAACACCGGCACCCTCAATAACGGAGCCACTGTAAGCGCAGGTAATCTCGTCCTTGCGGGAACCGGCACTAGCACGGGCGGAAACCACATGGGCTTTACTTCTTCCCTCGCCATCGGAGCGACTCATGGAGCCAGCGGCGTCACCATCGAGTCTTGGTACACCGACACGGGCACCGGCACTTGGGGAAAGCTCTTCCAGTTTGGCAACAATGTCGCTGGTGAGGAACTTGCCTACACTCACACTCGCGGAAACGGAGAGATGAGCGGTGTTGATCGTAATGGCTCCCAACTCCTTGGTGAGCAAGTCAGCCAAAACTTCCAGCACCACCTCGTCATCTCCGTCTCTTCCAATGGTAATCTCAACACCTGGATCGACGGAGCCCAAAAACTCTCCAACATTGACACCAATGACCTTTCGAACGTCAACACCACCTTCGAAGGAATCGGTGCCACCAGTTGGGGTGATCCCGGCATGACCGGAACCGTCGACGAATTCCGCATCTACTCCGGTGAACTAAGCGCCGGTGAAGTCACTGCCAACTTCGCTGCCGGCCCCAATACCATCATCCCCGAACCCAGCGGTCTCGCCTTGGTCCTCGTCGGTAGTTTACTGACCATTCGCCGTCGTCGCGCCTAATTTACACGCACTCAATCATTAGAAATCAAAATACCCGCAGCCCAAATAGGCTGCGGGTTTCTTTTTGCGCAAACCCTTCCATTATTGGCACAAATCACTCCGCCAAGATAGAATAAAACTTACTCTAAATAACTCATTATAAGTAAATTAAATAAAAAAGACAACTATACCTCCTATTTGACAACACTTGCACAATACCCCTATCATCCATGCCTAAGATATGCGCCATACTCTCACCAATCTTCGATGAACTCAAAATCCTCCATTCTCCTCGTCGTCGCATCCCTGCTTCACCTCAGCCTCTTTTCTTCTGAGGCAGCCACGCTTGCGAACCGCTGGTCTTTTGACACCGATACCACCGACTCGGAGGGCGGTAATACCGGCGTCCTCGTTGGAGGTGCCACCGTCGATCAGGGACGCCTTTCTCTCACCGGTCTTGGCACCAGCATAGACGCCAACCACATGGCTTTCACCACGCCGATCGAAGTAGGTGTCAACTACGGAGCCACCGGCATCACGATCGAAACCTGGTACACCGACACCGGCACCGGAACTTGGGGAAAACTCTTCCACTTCGGCACCAATGCCGCCGGCCAAGAAATTGGGTATACCCACACAAGGGGAAACGACCAGATGAGCGGAGTCGATCGCGACGGATCCAAGCTCCTCGAGGAGCAGGTTACTCAAAATGAAGAACACCACCTTGTCATTACCATCTCTTCCGACGGCAATCTCAACGCCTGGGTCGATGGCGACAAAAAAATAACAAACACCGACACCAATGATCTCGCCAATGTGACCTCGGATTTTGAAGGGATTGGCGCGACCAGCTGGAACGATCCCGGCATGGCCGGATCAATCAATGAATTCCGCGTTTGGAGCGGAACTCTTTCGGAATTCGAAGTCACTCAAAACTTCACCAACGGACCCGACACCTTACCAAATTTCGACGATACCGATCTCGATGGCATCCCGGACGACTGGGAACTCTTACAGACGGACATCACCGATCTCACGCAATTGGACGGCACCCTCACGGGCCCGGGACCCGGCGCAGGAACCGGCGATTTCGATGGCGACGGCTTATTTGATCTTGAGGAATTTCAGAGAGCTACTCATCCAATCGTCAACGACACCGATACCGATGGCCTCCTCGACGGCCCGGAAGTCAAAACCCACCTAACAAACCCTCTCGTCGTCGATACCGACGGCGACACCCTGAGCGACGGAATCGAAGTGAATGATCACGGCACCAATCCCACCCTGAAGGACTCCGACATGGATCTCATCGACGACAATGTCGAACTCGATAACGGCACTTCGCCTATCGACGCCAACGATCCCGGCCCCTTCACCGGAACTGAACTCACCCACCGCTGGTCTTTTGACACCGACACCTTCGACTCGGTGGGAGGCAATACCGGTGTTCTGGTTGGGGGTGCCACCGTCGATCCGGGACGTCTCTCCCTGACCGGTCTCGGCACAAGCACCGCCGCCAACCACATGGCCTTCACCACGCCAATCGAAGTAGGCATCAACTACAGAGCCACCGGCATCACGATCGAATCCTGGTATACTGACACCGGCACCGGAACTTGGGGAAAGCTATTCCAGTTCGGCAACAATGCAGCCGGACAAGAACTTGCCTACACTCATAGCCGGGGCAACGGGGAAATGAGCGGAGTCGACCGTGAAGGAGCCAAACTTCTTGGCGAGCAAATCACTCAAAATGAAGAACACCACCTCGTCATCACAGTCTCCTCCGAAGGAAATCTCAGCACCTGGGTTGATGGCGTTCAAAAAATCACGGACTCTGACACCAACGATCTCGCCAATGTGACATCGGACTTTGAAGGCATCGGCGCAACCAGTTGGGGCGATCCCGGCATGACCGGATCAGTCAACGAATTCCGCATTTGGAAAGGAACCCTCTCCAGCACCGATGTTGCCGACAACTTTGCTACCGGGCCGGATTCCCTCCTCGGTGGTGAAGGCCTCAGCATTACTTCCATCACCCGGGACAACGGGTCCGGAGCCGTCACCTTGATCTTTAAATCCATCCCCGGCCATACTTACCAAATCGACAGCTCGCCGACCCTCGTCCCCGCCATTTCGCCGCAATGGCTGGATGTCGATGACAGCTTCTTCGCCACTGGGAATCTCTCCATGTTTATTGACACGACCGCTTCGGGGGCCACGCTCTTCTATCGCATCAAGGACGTGACCAATTAGTCAAAGCCGCACCAGCGATTCATTCTTCGCTTCAGCGCCGGACTACTCCTCCGGCGCTTTCTTTTTCCCACACACCTATTTATGAAATTTTTCTTATTCACTTCGCTCCTCATTGTCAGCCTGATGGCTTCACAAGGAGCCACCTTGGCCAACAGGTGGTCCTTCGACACCAACACCAACGACTCAATCGGCGGGATCACCGGAGTGCTCCAAGGAGGGGCTACCATCAGTGAGGGACAACTGAGTCTCACGGGAGCAGGTAGCAGCACGGCGGCCAATCGCATGACTTTCTCCTCACCTATCGACATCGGCGGAAACTTCGGCGTGACCGGCGTGACCATTGAAACTTGGTACACCGACACTGGCACCGGCACTTGGGGAAAGCTTTTTCAGTTCGGCAACAAATCCGCCGGTCAGGAACTGGCCTACACTCACACTCGCGGAAGCGGGCAGATGAGCGGCATCGACCGGGACGGAACGCAATTACTTGGCGAACAAATCACGCAAAACGAAGAGCACCATCTCGTTATCACCGTATCCTCTGATGGCAATTTAAACACCTGGCTCGATGGCGTGCAAAAATTGACGAACACCAACACCAACGATCTCTCAAACGTTACAACCTCTTTCGAAGCCATCGGCGCCACCAGCTGGGGCGACCCCGGAATGAAGGGCACTGTCAATGAGTTCCGCATCTGGTCTGGCGAACTCACCTCTGCCGAAGTCTCTACAAACTTAACCTCCGGCCCCAACAACGCCCCCGGAAATGGGCCCAACATTTCCTCTTTCACCACCTCTCACGCCACCCGGCAGGAAGGCGAAACCGCCACCTTCTCCTGGGATATCGATCACTCAAATGTCACCGGCTCCCTCGCACTCGAAATCCGCGATCCGGCCAATACCATCATCCACTCCGCTTCCACCACCACCGGCAGCATCACCGCCAACATGGGCGACACCGGAGGAGCCCTCTCCACCCGCACCTACACCCTCAACACCTGGGACACCAACACCCCCGAAACCATCCAAACCCGCACCCTCAATATCGAAGTCGACCCCGGCCTCCCAACCGCCACCGACCAATCTCTCCAAACCGTCGAAACCTCACCCCTCGCGCTCGCCCTTACCGGAACTGATCCCAATACCCACCCCAATCCTTCGCTCGCTTTTTCAATCGCCTCCCCACCCTCCGGCGGCACCCTCACCGGCACTGCTCCCAATCTCAGCTACACCGCCAACAACGGCTTCATCGGGACCGATTCCTTTACCTTCAAATCAAACGACGGCAAGTATGACTCCGCTCCCGCAACCATCACCATCGGCGTCGATCAAGCCCCCACTGCTCCAGTCTCTCTCTCTTTGAGCATTCTCAATATCCCCATCACCTCCTCCAACGGAGGCTACCTTGCCGCCCTCACCACCAACGACCCCAACCTCCGCGACACCCACTCCTACACCCTCGTCTCCGGCGCCGGAAGCGTTTACAACAACCTCTTCGCCATCGTCGGGAACCAACTCCGCGCCGCTGCCAATTTCTCAGATCAAATCGGAAATCTCTTCAGCATCCGCCTCCGCACCACCGATCAAGGCGGCCTCTTCTTCGAGCAAAGTTTCACTCTTCAGGCGATCGAATCTTCCAACGATATCGTCATCAACGAAATCCACGCTAACCCGCCCGAAAACCATATCCGTCAGGAATTCATCGAACTCCACAATATCTCCACGTCCTCAAAGGACATCTCCAATTGGCGGCTCAGCAGCGCCGTCAACTTCACCTTCCCCGCCGGCACCACTCTCCCCGCCGGTGGCTATCTCGTCATCGCCGAAGACCCCGTCACGCTCCAGGTAACCCTCGGCGTCACCCCCCTCGGCCCCTTTATCGGCAATCTCAATTCCGCTGGCGAAACAGTTCGTCTCCGCGATGCCTCCGATGCCGTCATCGATGAGGTCGACTACAAAGTCGGCTTCCCCTGGCCCGTCGCCAGTGATGGCGGAGGAGCCTCCATCGAACTCATCAATCCCTCCCTCGACAACGGCCTCGGCAGTTCTTGGCGCGCCTCTATTCCCCAAACTGCTCTCCCTGAAACTACCCTCCTCAATTTCTCCGATACATCCTGGAGTTGGCGACCCGGTGATACCGAGGCCTCCTCTCCCACATCCGACTGGCGCACACCCGGCTTCTCTGAGAACACCTCCTGGACCCCCAACTCTCAATTCCCCATCGGCTACGGAAGCGTCAACGGCGTCACCATAAACACCACCGTGTCCGGCATGCGCCTCAACTACAGCTCCCTCTTCCTACGCAATACCTTCACCATCGCCCCCGGCGAACTCCCCTCACAACTCCTCCTCAACTTCACCGCCGATGACGGCATCGTTGTCTGGATCAATGGAACCGAAGTCGAACGGCGTCGCTTTGACGAAAACGATGACCCCACTATCGCTGACCTTGCTTCCGGCAGCGGCACCGAAGGCAAAGACGAAGACAAACTCATCATCAACGCGGGCTCGTTCTTAAACGAAGGTTCCAACACCCTGTCTCTTATACACATCTGACGCTGCCGACGATCTACTCTGTGTAGA
>OJFK01000354.1_pt1 | contig 11232 bp, 10 predicted proteins | sample 1594101 | NCBI WGS metagenome assembly OJFK01 (sample SAMN05416723, study PRJEB24817) | seawater metagenome | isolation source: Sea water | place: Canada:Atlantic | collected 2013-07
GAGATTTCTGCCTGTCTCGTGGGCTCGGAGATGTGTATAAGAGACAGAGCCAATGCCATTCTGGCGGCTCACTAAACCCTGACCAAGCAATGCAAACAAAGTAGGTAACAAAAATGCAAATGACTGAATCTGAAAAATTCTTCCAACGTGCAATGAAGGTGCTTGTTGAGGGCTGCAGTTCAGCTTCTCGCGGGCCAATGAACTATAAACCTTACCCACCCTACATGCGTGAGGGAAAAGGGGCACGTATTTGGGATGTGGACGGCAACGAATTTATTGACTGGCAGCTATCTTTCGGGTGCCTACCGCTAGGCCATGCACACCCCAAGATTGTCGAAATCGTTCAGGAGAAAGTTGCGGGTGGTACCCATTTTGCTACCGCTCTAGAGGTTGAGGTGGAAACCGCCGAGTTAATGGTAAATATGCTGCCCCATGTCGACAAGGTTCGGTTTGCCAATACTGGAACTGAAGCCTGCATGACTGCCGTGCGTATGGCCCGCGGTATCACAGGCAAGCGCAAGGTACTCAAATTTGAGGGTCATTATCATGGCTGGTACGATGGCCTGCTGGTCAGCACTAACCCTCAACCAGTAACAACATTGGGCCATCCAAATGATCCAGTGCGCATTCCCGACAGTTCAGGCCTCACACCAGGCTCGATTGAAGACACGCTAGTCTGTGTCTGGAACGATGAAGAAGCACTGGAACGGGTGTTAGAAGTGCATAGCCGCGACATTGCCTGTTTAGTCATGGAGGGTGTCATGTCCAATATGGGGGTAATTCCACCCAAACCGGGCTATCTGAAGCGGGCCCAAGAACTGTGCCGCGCTTATAAAGTGCTGTTCTACCTTGATGAAACTGTGACTGGGTTTCGGGTTGCTCCAGGTGGTGCTGCGGAACTGTATGGCCTACAACCAGACATCGTCACCTACGGCAAGGCCCTAGGGCAAGGTTTTCCAGTGGCTGCCATTGCGGGCCCTGATCACATCATGGAAAGCATTGAATACGGTAAGGTATTACATTATGGCAGCCATAATGCTCCACGTTTGGGCCTCTATGCGGCCAAGACTATGCTGGAAGAAATGAGCAAAGACAATTTTGCTAATTTCAAAAAGATCAGCGACATCGGTGAGCAAATGACGCGCAGGCTCAATTTGGTAGCCAAAGAAACAGGCCAAAATATGGTCGTGCAAAACGTTGGTTCTATGTTCCACCCAGTGTTTACTGATCTTGATGCAATTACTGGGTATCGTGATTTCTGCGGCACGGTTGATCTTGCTAAATATGGCGTATTTTCCCAGTTAATGCGTGATCAGGGCATATTCTTTAGCGGCAACAAAATTCTGCACAATCTAAGCTGTACAGAACATACGCAGAGTGACATCGATGTCTCAATTGAAGCAGCCGGAAAGGCTCTGGAACAAATGGCGAAATAGAACCCTAATCAAGGCGCCTTGCAAAAGGCGTCTTTCGCTTGAGCTAATTGGGTTGAAATAAATGGGGGCAACCCGACCGAACGCTTTATTATTCCCCTAAAGCAACCTTATAAATTACCACTAGAAAGTATAAGGATAGACGATAAGTGAATTTTTACTGTTCTGAGCATTAGCAAAGCACACAAATCTGCACTATGACATTTACCTAGCAGCAATGTGGGCCATGCCCAGTGATCGAGGTATCTTCGACTGATCAGGCTAAAGATCTTTGTGCGAAGCTAGGTATTCATTCAAAGATGTGTAGACCCTAAAACTAGGGTCTTTATTTGGAACGTGCAAACATTAAGACCTTACGGACTGATATTTGTTATAGGCCATTTTGAGTAGGGGCAAAAACAATAGTACTAAGGCCACCACCATGATTGGACCTGCGTATGCCCGATTAAAAAAGATAGAGAAAGAACCATCACTAATAATAAGAGATTGGCGCAGAGCAGGCTCAGCTAATGGCCCAAGTACAATCGCAAGCACTGCAGGTGCCAGTGGATAGTCAAGTTTGCGCATCAAATAACCCACAATACCAAAAGCTAACATTAACCAGACGTCGTGCATGTCTTGGGTAGGTGCGTAGCCACCAATGAGGCATAACACAAAAATGACAGGCGCTAGTATGGTAAATGGTGTTTTTAATATCTTTATAAACACAGGAATGAAGGCAATGTTAATTAAAAGAGCAAACACATTGGCAGCATACAATGAGGCGATGAGTCCCCACACAAAATCACCGTGATCTACAAATAATCTAGGACCTGGTTCAAGACCCCAAATAACCATGCCCCCAAGAAGGATGGCTGTTGTAGGTGATCCAGGTATGCCCAGTGTCAGCATTGGCAGCATTGAGCCAGTACTTGCTGCATTATTTGCAGCCTCTGGTGCACAAACACCCTCTAAAGCGCCGTCACCAAACTTCTCAGGCTCTTTTGATATTTGTTTAGCTATGCCATAGGCCATCAATGAACCAGGTGTGGCGCCTGCTGCTGGCAGAATGCCAACAAAGTAACCCAAAAAAGATCCCATGATGGTGGCTTTCCAAGTTTTAGCCAAAAGTTTGATATTGGTAATGGTTCTTTTAACAGTCACATTGGCTTCTGACATCATACTTTTGCCACCGCCAAGCACATGTTCCTCGACGGTCCAGAGCATTTCTCCAATGCCATAAATGCCAATCGCCAACACTAGAAAATTAACGCCGTGCATAAAGCCTATAATATCCCAAAGAACTAGGCGCGGTTCCCCTGAAATAATATCAAAGCCAACCGCACTCAATACGAGGCCAATACAGATTGAAAATAACGTTTTAAACAGATCGTCATTACCTAAACCAACAAAAGTGGCAAAGGCCAACATCATCAGGGCAAATTCTTCAGGTGCGCCAAACACTAAGGCCACATGTGCTAGTGGCGGGGCAAAAAAGGTAAACAGAATGACAGCGATGGTGCCACCAATAAAGGATGCAAATGCAGCCCCAGTTAAGGCTAAGTCTGCCAAGCCCTGTTTTGCTAACGGACGTCCATCAAAGGTCGTTGCCACGGCAGTAGATGCCCCAGGGATGCCCAGCATAATCGATGAAATCGCACCACCGTACATGGCGCCGTAATAAATAGCGGCTAAGAAGATGATCGCCCCAGTCGGGGGCACTAAAAAGGTCAACGGCAACAATATAGCAACACCGTTGACCGAACCTAGACCTGGCATGGCACCAATAAATAACCCGAGCGCACACCCACCAATAATCAGTAATAGATTTTGCAGTTGAAAAACGATCGTAAAACCATCTGCTAACAGTCCTAAAATTTCTAACATTGTATTATCTCGTTACTCTTGCACTTAACCATTTTAAAACTATAAAAACATCTTATATAAGGGTAGGAACAGCGGCTCTGTAATCCCTTTTGGTAGAATTATTTTGAGAGTGATCTCGAAAAAATAAAATATAATGATGGGAGTCACCACTGCAAAAGTGATGGAAAAAAGCCACCGATGTTTGCCTAAAACTTTTAAGTAGAACAATAGAAAAAGTGGCAGCGCACCATAAATACCAATGAACGAAAATAAGGCAACTGTGATAATGAGAGAGACTGCGACTGCACCAACCTCGATAAAGACATGAGATTGAATATACGTTTTCATCGAGTTTGCGATCTTGCCCTTTTTACGGAACCAGTTAGAAATAATTCCAAAACAAGAAATCAGCATCACTCCTGAAAGCCAAAAGGGCCATGCACCTCCGCCTGGCCCCTCGTCTTCTACCCATCCTATTGGTAATTCGAAACTTTTATACATAAGGTAGATGGAGAAGGCCCCCATCATTATAGCCATCAACAATTCAGCAGTGCGCACCGTCATGATGAAAAATCTCCTCAATCTACCTGTGGGTTACAAAAAAAGTCTATTTAATTGCTCCCATGTTTTTAAGCATCAACTCATGCACGTCACGCTCTTTCATCCAGTAACTCATTAAAGCATCACCTTGCAGCAAGTCACCTTGTAAACTTTTCTTGGTACGGTAGTCTTGCCATTTCTTGGAGTTGAAAACATCCTTGAAAAGTCCTTGGTAATAATCGGTAGCTTCCTGGCTCATGCCTGGCGCACCGACAACTGTGCGTTGCATGTAATAAACATAATCCTCACCAAGCTCCTTAAAGGTGGGTGCATTGGGGAATAATGGCAAACGCTCGTCAGTAAATGAAGCCAAAGCCTTAGTGGTGCCCGCCTCATAGAAGCCTAGCTGCTCAGACGGATTGTTAACCGTCGAGTCTGCATTTTTGCCCGCTAGTTCCTTAGCTACCTTACCGCCTCCCTTATAAGGGACATACTTCATTTGCAGCCCATAGGCTCCATTCAAGAAGTCAGTGAGTAAGTTATCTTCTGAGTTTTTGCCTGTTCCAGCCATGATCCAATCTTTGCCTTTGGCTTTTGCTGCCTTGGCAAAATCAGCCATGTTATTGATATCTTTACGATCAGAGTGCACCCACAACAAAAAGGTATCTTCTGCCATGCGAGCAATGGGTGTGAAAGTTGCGATATCAACACCCAACTTAGGTTGGCGTAATGGTGTGGTATAGAAACTGTTCAAGGTGAACATAATAGTGTGATCATCACCTGACCTACCATTGACGTGGACCAGTGCTTCAGCACCTGAGCCCCCCGCTTTATTGACAGGAGTAAAAGGCACGGGAGCCATTTCATTTTCGGCGATGATGCTTTGAATCAGACGCACTGCTTTATCGGCTCCACCCCCTTTGCCCGCCATAACCACGAACTGAACTGGTTTAACGGGTGTCCATCCAGCAATTGCTGCTGGAACAGAGACCGTTGCCATAATGCCTGCTATTGCTAAAAGTGTAATTTTCTTGACCACTTTAAAATCCTCCGAGATTTATTTTTATATATTCCTTGGAGCAACCGACGCTCGTAAAAAGAGTATATAGAGCTAAGAAGCAAATCGTCAGGGTACTAAAATGGGTAATTGTTAAATCAATTAGGCCAATTATTTGTAAAAAAATTACACACTTTTTTAAATATCAACTACTTTTAATAAAAATTATATTAAATACAGTTTGTTAGTTTTTTGTAACCTATGCTGAAAAAATATTTCAGGAGATTATTTTTAAACATCGGCAGTTTTTTTGTGTCACTGTGCGTGCATTTAAGGTCGCACTTTGGATAGTTTAGGGGGATGCTGTTTGGGTACTCAACGCATCCTTTTAAGAAACTTATTTCCTATGCTAATCAAAATTTCCTAAGGCCATGCGTTAGTGCACTATGCTACTCATTAGATGTGGCGCAAAATATTTGGGATTTAGCTATTAAAGGGTTAAAAAGTGCACTGAATTTAAATAGATTTGGAGTGAAATTGGTGAGTTAAGTCTTAACTTTCCGACAGTTAAGACCCCATTAAACGTAATCTCAATTGGGGGCAAAAGTATTTTCTAGCACCCCAATACCGTCAATGATAACCTCAATTTTGGTATTACTTTTCATTGGCATTGCACCTAATGAAGTCCCACAAGCAATCACATCCCCAGGTTCCAGCGTCATGTCAGCTGACAAAAGACTGACCTGTTGGGCGGGTGAAAAAATCATATCAGCAACGGGGTAGTTTTGGCGTTCTCGACCATTAACTAGTGTTCTAACGACCAGTTGTTCGACCTTGTCCAAGGTCGAAATGCAAGGCCCTATGGCTCCAAAGGTGTCAAAACTTTTAGCCCTAGTCCATTGTGAAAAAGCCTCTTTTTCATGGATCAGTTGCATCGCAGTAACGTCATTGACGCAGGTGTAGCCAAAAATATACTCTTCAGCCTCAGAAACCTGGATGTCTTTCCCCTTCTTGCCAATCACAATACCCAGTTCTCCTTCATAAAAAATTCGCCCTTGGTAAGACGCTGGAGGCAGGATTGGTGCGGCATTGCCAATCACACAACTGCTTGGCTTAAGAAAGTAATATGGCGCTTCTGGAATTTCATTACCCTGTTTTTCAGCTAAGGCATAAAAATTATTCCACAAAGCAATTATTTTGGCAGGATTGCAAGGCGCTAACAGAGTGACTTCATCGATTGACCACGTCTTACCTGATGGCTCATTTGCATTAAACATATCACCTTGGTATTCGGTGATATAAGTCTGCTCTATTTTACCAAAATGAACATTACCATCGTGTTCAAATCTTACCCATTTATTCATTATTTTACTTCCATGCCTTGGATGAGGGTCTTATCACTTTATCGTATCATATCGTATCGTATTCTTTTACTCATCATTAAAGACCCTAAATACTCTCGTGCAAGGTCTATTATTAATCATGAGTACTGACTTTCTAATAACAACCTGCAATGCGACCACGCTGCTGAACTATTGGCAAAACTGTGTCGATTGTGGGGGTTTCAACGCCAGTAATACGGCCTAATTCTTGTACTGCAGTCACTAGCGCATCAATTTCCATCGGTCGCCCTAAAGTCACATCCTGCAACATTGATGTGGTATGGGCGCCAACACCCGCGGCTCCAGCAATGCGTTTGTCAACATCGATAGCAAAGCGAACACCTAATTTTTCTCCAATGGCTTGAGCTTCAAGCATCATGTTTCTTGCCACCATTCGCGTTCCAGGATCTGTTGCCACAACATCTAAGGTAGCGTTTGTGAGCGCGCTAATTGGGTTAAAGCATAAATTTCCCCATAACTTTACCCAAATTTCATCTCGAATATTTCTAACTGGTGCTTTGAAACCTGCATTAATCATCACCTGCGATAACCCACGCACGCGCTCAGTTTTTTCCCCAGAGGATTCTCCCAAAGTAAATCGGTTACCATCGATATGACGAACGACTCCAGGTTCTAATATTTCACAAGCAGGATAGACCACACAGCCGATTGCTCGTTCTGGCCCAATACCGTCCCACTGCTTTCCACCTGGGTCTACACTTTCAATTTTGTGGTTTTCCCATGCCCCATCAAACTTGTAGAAATACCACCAAGGCACCCCATTTACTGCAGTCACAACCGCTGTATTTTTACCCAACAAAGGTTGCATTGCATCAACAACATTGGGCACTGAATGCGCCTTTAGTGAGACGATAACAAAATCTTGCTCACCTATATCCGCTGGATTATCAGTCGCAAATGGGTGCGTCACAATACGCTCACCATTCATCTCTAAGGTCAGCCCATTAGCCTTAATTGCTGCCAAATGCGGACCCCGCGCGATGACAGAAACTTCCTCACCCGCCTGAGCTAATAATGCTGCGATATACCCGCCGATAGCACCTGCACCATAAATTGTAATTTTCATCTTATGTTTTTATCCAGCTAAACCTAGTTTTTCAGCAAGTCCAATACGTTGTAATTTGCCTGTTGCTCCCTTTGGAATTTCATCCAGAATAAGCACTTTTCGAGGCACTTTAAAATCAGCCAAATGCAGTGCAGTAAAGGTTCTAATGTCCTTTTCATCAGCAGTCATGCCTTCCTTCAAAACTACCGCAGCAGCCACTTCTTCCCCTAACTTTGGATGGGGCATCGCAAAGGTTACACATTGCTGAATCGCTGGATGGTCCATTAACACTTCATCCACTTCACGGGGTGAAATCTTCTCACCACCTCGGTTTATAATTTCCTTCAATCGACCCGTGATGGAGACGTAACCTTCTGCATCAAGGACGCCTTGATCACCCGTACGGAACCAACCATTGGTAAAGTTTTCTTCATTGGCCTTGGGGTTGTTTTCATAGCCTTTGGTTACGTTTTGGCCACGAATAACAATTTCACCCACTTCTCCATTTTTGAGTATCTCACCTTCTAAACTCATGATGCCCACTTCTGGACCAGCAGCAATACCCACAGTACCTGCTTTTCTCACTGCAGGCGGCAACGGGTTACTAGCCATTTGATGAGCAGCTTCGGTCATGCCATAAGCTTCAATGACTGGCGCAGCGAATGTATTTTCCAATTCGGCCATAACCTGAGGCGGCAATGATGAAGATGAAGACCGAATAAAACGCAACGGCACCGCATCAATGATATCTTTGCTTCGAGCAGCCCGAGTAAGTATTGCTTGGTGCATGGTTGGAACGGCAGAATACCAAGTTGGTTTTGAATCATCCATCCAGCTAAAATACTTCAAGGCATTGAATCCAGGCGTACAGTAAATGCTGGCGCCAGCTCTTAACGAAGATAAAACAGTTGCGATAAGTCCATGAATATGGAACAGAGGCATGATATTTAGGCAACGATCCCCAGGCACTAATGACAGGGTGTTCATGATATTTTCAGCCGAGCTAGTCACATTAATGTGGCTAAGGGGCACTATCTTGGGTCGTGAAGTTGTGCCTGACGTATGCAGTATCAGTGCAATATCGTTTTCATCGACGGCGTCATTGCTTGCTGCAGCGTTCGGCGCAGTCGTCTCAAATGTTAGATCAAAGTCACCCGCAGCATGACTGCTATCAGTGACTAAATTAATCAGGGGAATACCTAACTTTTGAGCGGCCGCGACCGCCGGTGAAGCACTACCTGCATCAACAACCAAAGCTTTGGCTTTTAAATCATCTAAATAAAACTCAAACTCCTCTTGGCGATACGCGGGGTTTAATGGCGCCGTTGTCGATGCGCCTGAGATAGTGACAAATGCTGTGGCCATTTCAGGGCCATTTGGCAAGACGATGGCCACTCTGTCTTTTTTTGTGATACCCGCTTGGCTCAATGATTGCTGGGTACGTTTTGATAATGAGCGGATGGCCGCATAGCTCAATGGAGAGCGGCCAGGGGCTTTAATCGCAATAGCGTCATCATGACCGATATTGAGTAACTCAGAGGTAGTATTTACAGACACAATAAACATCTCCAAAAGGGAGTTAAGGTAAATCCGTTCGCTTTAGTCATGCTTTTTCATGGGCATTTTGAGTGCATACGGCCAAATAGACTAACAAAATTCTACCTTATAAGTTAAAAAAAACTTAGTCGTTAAAGTATTCTGCTTTATTTTGTGTCACCGCATGCAAGTTACAGGTCGTTCCTTGAATGATATTTTTGCAATCAAGTATTTTCCGTTGTCATTTGTGGTTTGGGCCAAGGCACAAGATGGGTTTAATGATTAATTCTAATGAGGCATCAGCTCAAATTTATTGCACTTGGTTAAAAATCAAGTGCTCAGTGTGTCAAATGGCGCCCAGAGTTGCATTCGATTTAGCGCTTTATAATAGCCAATGAATTTTAGTGAGGCTATGTGTTCAAACCATGACTGGGGTATGCGATACCCTCTAAATGACGACGCCAAATATCAGCAAGCAAGCCTGTGTCAATTAAATGGTTTAAAGCTAAATCAAATGCCTGTTTAAGTTGGCTTTGGTGTTTTAGCATGGCCCCACCCCATAAATTCGCTGTATTTATGGTAAACGCAAGTTTGTATCTAGGATCTTTGAGAAGTGCTCCAAATGCGGGTTCATCATCTACCACAGCATCAACGTCTGAGTTGCTCAATGCGTTTACCATGTCTGCAAAAACATCGTCTGACTGACCTGAAAAAGAGATGGGTAAGCACCCTAGCCATGCTTCTGCCAATGTCATGTTGGTGCTACCCGCAATGGCGGCTACTTTTAAACCTTTTAAGTCTGCAGGTTTAGCTACCTTTGAATCGTCTCGCACTAATACAGATTCATCAAACGCAGCGTAAGGTCTGGAAAAGAGCAAGCGTTCTTTTCTGCCTTGGGTGATGGCACAACCACACCATATGGCATCTGCTTTATTGGCTAACAAGACTGTTTCGAATTCAGACCATCGGGTAAATAACCATTTGAGTTTTAAGCCCAATTGCTGAGCTAACATTTGAGCGACTTCAGGTTCATAACCAAAGCGCTCACCCTTAGCATTAGTGCTAAATAAAGGCATTGCATCTAAGTCTGCACAGATTAATGTTAAGTATCCTTCGTTGACTGTGCGGATCACATTGGCTCCAGAGATACTAAATAATCATCGATGGTTTCGGTTCTGCTGCCATCTTCATGCCATAAAATAGGAAAATAGTTTTCATCTAAAAGGTTATCACCTAGGTGTTTGTAGCGGCTATAGATAGGACCTATGCCCTTGTCAAATTTAGTGGGGTCATATTCTGCATCACAGCGCATTAAATGCAGCACCAACGCTCGCCGAGGCGACGCCGTTTCGTTAGCGCCAGAGCCATGCCAAGTCCAGCCATGATGTACAGACCCACCTCCAGCTTTTACCTCAACATACTCAATCTGAGGTTCCACACCTTGGTTTTGAGCAGCATGATGCATGGGCTTGCGATAATCTTCAGGCCCATGAAACTCACCAGAGGGTGTGCTTTTTTGCCATTGGTGTGAACCTTTAACAAATTCTAAAGTGCCACCAGATTGAGTGGTATCGTCTAAGGCAATCCAGCAGGATATGAGGTCACTGGGGCTAAACCATGACAAGTAGGCACTATCCTGATGGTAGCCCAAGGACCTGGCTCCTTGAGGTTTGGCGAGTAGATTGTCGATCATAATTCTAACCCCAGGCCAGCCCGCAAGTTGCGCAACACTGCGACCTAAGGATTCACTCAGCACTACCTGTGCGATGGTGCGGTTAGCCTTCCAACCATTGCACACCTGACGCGTAAGACTTGGATCACCCGACCCATATTGCCAGTTGACTTCATCTGGTGTAATGCCAGTTTCAAAGGTTCCATTAAACACGTCATCAAAGGCCCGGTGTAGCTTTAACAGTTGCTCAGGAGGCAATATTTTATCGACTACGAGGAAGCCTTGTTGTCTATAATCTTGCTTGTTTTGATCCGTTGGGGTGAATAACATAATGATTTTAATTCCACTCATGCATAGCTCATGAGTATACACACTAAAAAATAAGCAGTTCAACCAACGAATTAATGGCATAGATTGAAGGACTGTAAAAGACCGCCCACAAAGACCACCAAACCCATTCATTTAAAATGGTATGCACTTGTCTTTTTAACAATCATTATAATCACTATTTAGGCAACGACTGGACATCTCTTCAGCTTTAGATATTTGTGAAGCGGTCATGATGCCGCCCAGTAAATGCTTAATTTTATCGCCTGAAGTTTTTTCGTTGTTGGCACTTAAATTACTCCACATATAAGCGCGCTCATAATCTGTGAGATCACCCTTACCTCTGGCGTAAATAATCCCAAGGTTATATTGGGCAAAAGTATGCCCTGTCTCTTATACACATCTGACGCTGCCGACGATCTACTCTGTGTAGA
>OJFK01000358.1_pt1 | contig 11132 bp, 9 predicted proteins | sample 1594101 | NCBI WGS metagenome assembly OJFK01 (sample SAMN05416723, study PRJEB24817) | seawater metagenome | isolation source: Sea water | place: Canada:Atlantic | collected 2013-07
GAGATTTCTGCCTGTCTCGTGGGCTCGGAGATGTGTATAAGAGACAGTGACGGAATAGGACAATGGCGAAGATAATCACCTGTAACACTAACGGTATCCGATCGGCGGCGGCAAAGGGCTTTTTCGATTGGTTACAGGCAGAACAGCCGGACGTGGTTTGTATTCAGGAAACTAAAGCCCAGGTACATCAGCTGAGCGACCCGGTTTTCTCTCCGGCCGGTTACTACTGCTTCTACAACGACGCGATCAAGAAGGGATACAGTGGCACTGCGCTTTACTGCAAGGTCAAACCGCGGAAGGTCATTACCCGGCTGGGCTGGGATCCCGCAGACTCCGAGGGACGATATATCCAGGCAGACTTTAAAGGGTTGAGCGTTATCTCTTTGTATATGCCGTCTGGATCAAGCAGTGATGAAGTCCTACAAAAAAAGCTGCGCTTCATGGATATTTTTATGGAGCATCTAAAAGCGCTGCGGCGCAAGCGTCGTGAACTGATTATTTGCGCTGACTGGAATATCTGCCATCAGGCCATCGACATTAAAAATTGGCGCGGTAACCGCAAGAACTCCGGCTTCCTGCCCGAAGAACGTGCCTGGCTTGATGTGCTTTATGATGAGCTAGGGTATGTGGATTCTTTTCGCGTGATCAATACTGAGCCCGAGCAATATACGTGGTGGTCCAATCGGGGGCAGGCCAGAGCCAATAACGTCGGATGGCGACTGGACTATCAGGTCATAACCCCCAAGCTCGTTGACAAAGTGCGGACAGCGTCAATCTACAGGGATCAGCGATTTTCCGACCATGCGCCGCAAATCATGGAATATGACGTTGACATCCCTGCTTGAATGTCTGGTCAATTGCCGCCGCGGAGAAGCTCTACTCAGGCCAGGATTCATTGCGGGATCGAGTGAAATCCTGTAAATTACATGCTGTTTTCTACGCTACTTTATGAGCTTATCTACGGGAGAAATGTTTAATGAGTTTGTTTATTAACAGTGCCTATGCGCAAGATGCGGGAGTCGGTCCGGTCGGAGGAGATATGTTCCAGATATTGTTTCTGGTAGGTCTTTTTGCCCTTTTCTACTTTATTGCTATCCGTCCACAACGTAAACGTCAGAAAGAACATACAAAAATGGTGTCAGAGTTGAACAAGGGTGATGAGGTTGTCACTACTTCGGGAATTCTGGGCAAGGTGACGGAGCTGGATGATAATTATATGACGCTCAATGTTGCCAATAATGTCGAAATGAAATTCCAGCGTGTCCATCTACATGCTGTACTGCCCAAAGGCACATTAAAGACCATCGGCTAAAAATGGCCCTGGTCTACCCTCGCAAGATAGATCTGGCGCAGTCGCCAACCCCCCTCCAATACCTTGAACGCGCCTCTGAAAAATGGGGGTGCGGTCATCGGATCTGGGTCAAGCGTGATGACTTGACCGGCAGTACCCTGAGCGGAAACAAGGTACGCAAGCTCGAATTCATTACGGCCTTCGCGATCGATAATGGCTATGACACCTTGTTGACCTGTGGCGGATTACAAAGCAACCATTGTCGTGCTACCGCCTTTGCCGGCGCTCAGTTGGGGCTAGCGGTTCATCTGTTGTTGCGCGGCGAAGAGCCACTGGACCCAGAAGGGAATTTTCTGCTGGATCATCTGGCGGGTGCGGCAGTCAGTTGCTACCCATTAAAACAATACGTTAATCACCTTGATGACCTGTTCCGTCAGTGGCAGGAACACTACGCCGTACAGGGTCGCAAGGCATTGGTAGTGCCAACAGGCGGTAGTGACGGTATTGGAGCATGGGGCTATATTGCAGCGTGTGAGGAGCTGGTCCGGGACTTTAAGACATACGGTATTGAACGTGCACATGTCATTACCGCGACTGGGTCCGGTGGGACACAGACGGGATTGACCCTTGGGGCAGCGCTGCATCAGTTGCCGGCTACGGTATGGGGCATTAATGTTTGTGATGATGAAACGTATTTCCTCGATAAGGTTGCCAGTGACGCCGCCGATTGGCGACGGCGATACCCCGAAGCTCCAGATGTCGTGATAGAGGCGCGAGTTCTGGATGGCTATGTGGGTTCAGGCTACGGTGTTGCAGATCCTGAAATTTTTGAGCTTATTGCTGAATTAGGCCGACTAGAAGGTCTCGTTCTCGACCCGGTTTATACCGGCAAGGCCTTCGCCGGTATGCTGGCGGAAATCGGCAATGGGCGATTCGAGGGCAGCCGCGATATTGTATTTGTTCATACTGGCGGTATTTTTGGCGTATTTCCTCAGCGCAGTGGTTTCAATATCGCCATGGCTAACGCCCAATAAAAAGATTTAAAAAAAGGTCGTCACGATGGACATAATTACCACAGTCAATGACTGGGCCTGGGGGCCGCTAATGCTAGCCCTGCTGTTGGGAACAGGCCTTTACCTTACGCTGGGGTTGCGCTTCCTGCCGGTGCGCAAGCTCCCAGCGGGTATACGTTTGCTATTTCGGGGTGGACGGGGTGATGGCTCTGGCGATATTTCCCCCTTCGGTGCGTTGATGACCTCTCTTTCAGCCACTGTAGGCACAGGTAATATAGCGGGTGTGGCGACCGCTATTGCTTTGGGCGGTCCGGGTGCATTGTTCTGGATGTGGATCACAGCGCTGTTGGGGATGGCCATCAAATACGCAGAAGCGCTCTGCGCCGTAAAGTTTCGTGAGACTGATGAGCAGGGCCACTTTAGTGGTGGCCCTATGTACTACATCAAAAATGGTTTACACAAGCGTTGGCACTGGTTGGGCGTGGCATTTGCAATCTTTGGCGGTCTCGCCGGTTTTGGTATTGCCAATACGGTGCAATCACATTCCGTGTCTGAGGTGTTGCGCGAGTCTTTTTCGGTGCCACCTTTGGTAACAGGGCTTGTGCTGATGGTGCTAGTTGCAACGGTTATACTCGGCGGAATCCGTCGTATTGCTGTGGTCGCGAGTTGGCTGGTGCCGTTTATGGCTGTTGCTTACGTATTGATGGCGATGATTGTCATTGCGCTGAATATATCCGAAGTGCCGAGTGCGATTAACACCATTATCAGCGGCGCTCTGACACCCACTGCTGCGACAGGAGGTTTTGCCGGAGCGACTGTTTGGGCGGCTCTGCGCTTTGGCGTTGCCCGGGGGATTTTTTCCAACGAGGCCGGGCTCGGAAGCGCGCCGATTGCGCATGCGGCAGCGCGCACCAATCAGCCAGTAGAGCAGGGCATGATCGCCATGTTGGGGACCTTCATCGACACACTGTTGATCTGTACCATGACCGGGCTTGTCATCGTCATTATGGATGTATGGCCCACTGGCGTCAGCGGTGCAAACCTTACTGCGATGGCTTTCTCCAATGCCTTGCCGGGCGGTCATTATATTGTCGCCGTAGGTCTATGCATTTTTGCGTTCACTACCATGATCGGCTGGTCATTCTATGGTGAGCGCTGTGTGGTTTTCCTGTTTGGAACAAAAGCCATTATGCCATTTCGGATCGCTTGGGTGCTCGCAATTCCCCTGGGCACGTTAATGGAACTTGAGTTCGTCTGGCTCGTCGCCGATACGCTCAATGCGTTTATGGCACTCCCTAATCTCATAGCGCTTCTTCTGCTTGCGCCATTAGTGTTCAAGCTGACCAAGGATTACTTTGAGCCGGCAGGCGAAAAAGACACTCATTCGGTGTAGAGTTGCCCCCGGCTTAGCCGAGGTTAGTTGGATCTGGGGTACAGAACCACTGGCAGGTGACAGAACAGTTAAGTATGCTATGCCGTATGCCCACTCAATTGAATGACAAGCTCGTTATCGCGATCTCATCCCGGGCACTGTTCAATCTGGATGATAGCCATGAGGTGTTCGAGAAAGAGGGCTTACAGGCCTACTCAAACTATCAGGTTGCGCGCGAGGAACAACCCCTAGAGCCCGGAGAAGCCTTTCCTCTGGTGAATAAACTTTTGCGACTCAATCGCAGCCTCGACAAAGACGCGCAAGTTGAAGTCGTGCTGCTCTCGCGCAATAGTGCTGATACAGGCCTCCGTGTATTCAACTCCATCCAACATTATGAGCTGGATATCAGTCGAGCAGCCTTTTGCGGTGGAGAGAGTCCCTGGCGGTACATTAACGCGTTTGGTTGCACATTATTCTTGTCCAATGAAGCGCAGGATGTTCGTCATGCCTTGGAGTGCGGCGTGGCTGCGGCCACGTTGGTATCGCGCAGAGGCCGAGGTACCGATAGCGAGCAGTTGCGGTTTGCCTTTGACGGGGACGCAGTGCTTTTTTCCGATGAAGCAGAGCAGGTCTACAAGCGTGACGGCCTTGAGGCCTTTACCGCGAGTGAGAAGGCTGCAGCCAAAGAGCCTCTCAGGGGAGGGCCGTTCAAGCCTTTCCTAGCGGCTTTACACCGCTTGCAGCAGTCTTTCCCCCCTACCGAGGCTCCTATCAGAACAGCTCTGGTAACTGCCCGATCGGCGCCCGCCCACGAGCGGGTGATCCGCACTCTGAGGGCATGGAATATACGTATTGATGAATCTATTTTCCTTGGTGGTCTTAACAAGACTGACTTCTTGAGGGCTTATCAGGCAGATGTGTTTTTTGATGATCAGCAGACGCATTGCGATTCTGCGAGTCCTCATGTGGCGACTGGCCACGTGCCACACGGCATAGCCAACTCCTGATACTCATATTGAAAGCCTTTATTAGTTTAAGTTTGGTAAACTAGGTCACTAATGACTACTGTGCATAAGGCATGGGAGGCGGTCACCGGATTGCCTTCCTTCACCTGGAGGTTGGCATGAAGCTGCAGCAATTGCGTTATATCTGGGAAGTGGCACACCACGATCTTAATGTTTCGGCGACGGCTCAGCGCTTGTACACATCACAACCGGGCATGAGTAAGCAGATTCGCCTGCTGGAAGATGAGTTAGGTGTCGAGATCTTCGCCCGCAGCGGCAAGCATCTTACGCATGTCACGCCGGCCGGGGAGGCTATACTGAAGGCGGCTGAAGAGGTGCTATTTAAGGTCAAAAGTATTCGTCAGGTAGCGGAGGAGTTTGCTGAAGAAAAGAAGGGTAGCCTTTCTATTGCCACAACCCATACCCAAGCCCGCTATGCGCTGCCGCCGGTCATCAAGCGCTTTATTCAGCATTACCCTGATGTCTCTCTGCACATGCATCAGGGGACCCCTATACAGATTTCTGAAATGGCTTCCGATGGAACAACAGATTTTGCCATTGCCACAGAAGCGTTGGACCATTTTTCCAATCTCATTATGATGCCCTGTTATCGCTGGAACCGTTGCATCCTCGTCCCCAAAGATCATCCCTTGACACAATTATCTAGGCTAACTCTCGAAGATGTTGCCGCACACCCCATCGTGACCTATGTGTTCGGTTTTACCGGGCGCTCCAAGCTTGACGATGCTTTTGTCGCTCAGGGGCTAGTGCCAAAGGTGGTATTCACTGCGACAGATGCCGATGTGATAAAAACCTACGTGCGCCTTGGACTTGGTATCGGCATTATTGCAGGGATGGCTTACGATGCGTCTATCGATTCCGACTTGGTTGCGCTCGACGCCAGCCACCTGTTCGCCAGCAGTATCACCCAAATTGGTTGTCGCCGGGACACGTTTCTGCGCGGCTATATGTATACATTTATTCAAGACTTTGCCCCGCATCTGTCCCGCGATTTGGTGGGGGAAGCTTTCGGGTGTCATACTAAACCGGAACTGGCAGAGTTGTTCTTGGATCTGGAGCTGCCTGTTTACTGACCGCTGACCCGCTTAATATAGGGCAGGGGGCTTGTGTCGACTGGCCCTCAATGTTTAGACTGTGCCGCGCAAAGACCCCCTTTAACCTCATAGGAGATGAACACTTGGAACTCGCCTGTCTTGACCTCGAAGGGGTGCTCGTACCCGAAATATGGATAGCATTTTCCGAACGTACCGGTATAAAAGAACTGCGTGCCACGACACGGGATATACCCGATTACAATGTGCTGATGAAGCAGCGACTTGCCCTGCTCGACCAGCATGGTTTAAAGATTGACGACATTCAGGAGGTCATTGCGACGCTGGAGCCCTTGCCAGGAGCCATTAATTTTGTTGACTGGCTGCGCGAGCGTTTTCAGGTGATTATTCTGTCTGATACTTTCTATGAATTTTCGCAACCCTTAATGCGACAGCTACACTGGCCGACTCTATTGTGCCACCGGCTGATTACAGATGACTCCGGCCGCGTAGTGGATTACAAATTGCGTCAGGAAGACCCAAAGCGAGCGTCGGTAAAAGCGTTGCACAGCCTAAACTATCGTGTATTGGCTGCGGGTGATTCCTACAACGACACCACCATGCTGGCTGAGGCTGATGTGGGCTTTCTGATTCATGCGCCGCAAAATGTGGTCGATGAATTTCCACAGTTTAAATCAGTAGGGACGCTGAGTGAGCTGAAGCTTGCTTTTGTGGACGCGAGTGATCGTCCATTAACGATCTGAAAGCGTTTTTTCCAAGGTGTTTAGAAAGGCCCCAACCTTATCATAGGTTTCTTGATACTCTTGCTGCCAGTTGGAATCGGCCACAATACCGCCGCCGCCCCAGCAGCGCACTTCACCCTGATCACATAACAAGCTGCGGATAGCGATGTTGCTGTCCATGCGGCCATCTGCACTGATGTAGAGCACCGACCCGCAGTAGACCAGACGTTCCCGCGTTTCGAGTTCGGCAATAATTTCCATGGCCCGTCGTTTGGGCGCACCGGTAATAGAGCCACCAGGAAAGCTTTCACTAAGTAGGTCCCACGCATTTCGATTAGACTGCAACTCGCCAGTAATAGTACTGATCATATGATGTACTGTAGAGAAACTTTGCACGTCGAAAAGTCGATCAACATGAATGCTACCTGGCACACAGCTGCGTCCGAGGTCATTGCGCAATAGGTCTACAATCATAAGGTTTTCAGCCCGATCTTTTTCCGAGCTACGCAATTCCTTTCGCGCCAGGTCATCAGATTGTTTGTTGGCATGTCGCGGTCGGGTACCCTTGATAGGAGAGGTCTCGACACGGTGGCCGTGCAGCGATAGAAATCGCTCTGGAGAAAGACACATTAAGGCAGCATCGTTTTCTAGAGATAGGTACGCAGAGAAAGGGGTGGCAGCTACAGTGCGCAGCTTACGATACGCCTGCCAGGGATCGCCGCTATAGTCGGCGAGGAAGCACTGGGCCAAGTTAACCTGATAACAATCTCCAGCCTGGATGTAAGCCTGTATTGTGTCGAATGCTTCCCGGTATTGGTCAGCGCTGAAATTTGAAGAGAAAGCCTTGTCTAACCTGAAGTCTTTACTGGAACGAGTAGGGGCTTGACGCAGCCTTGCCTGAATATCACTGCGCTCCGCGATACCTACTCTGGGCTGTGTTACTAGGGCGGCGCGCTTTAACAGGTGATCTTGGACGATACACCAGTCATAGGCGCACAGCTGTGCAGCGGGAAACGTGCTCGCGTTCATCCCTGGTTGAATATTGTGTAAAGCTTTTCCGAACTCATACCCCAGATAGCCCAGAATACCGCCGCAAAAAGGGATGTCCGGCGAAACGGGTTGAATCCCGTCGTAGTGTTCTTTGTGAAACAGATCCATTTCGGTAAAAAAGGCTTGGCACTGCTGCTGGGTCGCGCGCGGCGGAAGACAGGGAATCGCGGTGTTCCGGGGCTGCGCAGTGAGAATGTCGTAACGACCCGAGCTGGCATGAGGGAAGCTGCTGTCTAGAAATGCGGCACGTGGTAAATCTGCAATCCGTTCAAACAGCTCGCAGCTATCTTGAAAATAGCGGATTTCCTCGAGATGGACCGACTTGCTCATCTCGGTGTGCCGGCATTGATCATGACATTTTCCTAGGCGCTGAACTTGCGCTGCATTGTTGTTGGGATTTTACGACCTGCGCAACGATCGAACAACAGTTCAAAGTCTTGATCTGCAGCGAAAAAACTAGCATCTGCGCTGAAAAGACTAAGAATGTGGTCGCAAGCTGAATTGACTTTTTCTGGCTGGCAAATTACTGTAATACCCCCCAAATTTGGCAGGTTTGCATCCTAATCCCGACTGCCACGACTTGCAACCAGCATGCTCTCCTCGGGCGAGTTATGCGGACCTTCCATCGTCCTTCGGGAAAAACCTTTGGATCAAGACATATGATGAACGAGAATAGCAATACTTTAATCGCATCGCTGGATAATCCCTTTGCGGAGCATGAGGAGAAGGATTTCGGAGTTCCCGGCCAGTTAGTGTCCGAGCCTGGCCTGTACGAGGACGCCCTTAAATCCGGCTGGGAGCTGCAGCAACGCCCGCGTCAGATTGCAGGCGTCAAGAATATTCAGCGCCAGCACCAGAAAAATCGTATGACTATCTGGGAACGCATTCGTTATCTCAGTGATGAAACGCCAACCGTGTTGTACCAGAATTGGGGTCCCAATCTCGATGGTGCCTCGCTTGTCACCGCAATCATCAAGGTGAACGGTCGCGATGTGGCACTTTACGGGCATGACTTTACCGTTCGAGCGGGTTCAATGGATGCGACCAACGGCGCTAAACTGGCCCGCCTGTTTCAGCTGGCAGCGAAACAGAGAATCCCCGTGATAGGGATTAATGACAGTGCGGGTGCATTTATTCCGGCTGGTGTGGGTGGACTCGACGGGTATGCAGAAGCGTTTGCTGCGCTGCGTCGTATCAGTGGCATTGTGCCCAGCATCATGTGCATGTTTGGATTTAATGCCGGCGGCGGCTCATACTTGCCGCGTCAGGGCAGCTTCCTGATTCAGCCCAACGAAACCTTCTTTGGCTTGACAGGTCCAGGGGTTGTCAAGTCCGTGCTGGGCGAAGATGTTACGCCGGATGAGTTAGGTGGCCCCGGCGTTCACAGTAAGACCGGGGTTACAGATTTTGTGGTCAGAGATGAAGTGGCTGCTCTGCGCAAAGTGCGATCTCTGTTGAACTACTTGCCAAGCTATAACGGCGAGCTTGCACCGTATCAGGCTAGCTCTGACCCGATCAATCGTAAGACCTGGGATATCGAGATTTTATTGAAGAAAGCCTTCAATTCGTCCACGGGCTTTAATACGCCTATCGATATTACAATTTTGATTCAACAATTGTGTGACCACGGTGACTTCCTTGAAGTTCAGCCTGACCGTGCGCGAAATACAGTCACTGCTCTGGGGCGCATGGGCGGGAATGTCATTGGCTTTGTCGCCAATAACTCTGCAGTATCATCGGGACAAATCGATATTGACGCGGCTTATAAAAACGCGCGCTTTATCCGCTTTTGCAACCTTTACAATATTCCCGTTATTTTTCTCGAAGATACCACGGGCTTTTTGCCTGGCAAGGATCAAGAAAGTGGCGGCATTATTCAAGCCGGGCGAGCGCTTCTTGATGCCATCGTGGACCTGCGTACTCCACGATTTTTGGTGTTGGTGCGCAATGCCTTTGGGGGCGCCTATGCCGCCTTTAACAGTTTCCCTGTAGGTGCCGATTTCGTCATAGCCTTACCGACTACCCGCGTGGCCGTAATGGGGCCGGCAGGAGTAGAGTATGTTTACAAGGATGAATTGCGTAAAATGCGCGGGTCGATCTCCGGCAAGTTGCAAGCCGAGACTCAAGCCCAAATGAAAGCTGGGTTGTCTCAAGATGAGGCAAAACAAGCGGCGCAGCAGCTGGTCGACGACTGGGTGAAATCTGAGGAGGTTCAGCTAGCGGAACGTTATACTAGAGAATTGATGAATCCGAATGAAGCTTTGAGTCTCGGATCAATTTCCCAAATTGTGATGCCGTCAGATTTACGTCAGGTACTGGCCGAGAACATGGCATTTTATTTGCGCCGCTACCAAGCACAGCCGCTGCAAGATGTGCAGCGCGAATTTCACTAGGCCGGTCCACGGCAATATGACTTTAGAGGAAAACCGGCGTGTCCAACGAATTTTACCTGAGTAACCCGCTTGTCCATCGCGATCGCAGGCTGGGCAATATGCCCACTGCATGGGCAAAACAATTTGGCTGCACTGACATCCGGCCACTTATTATTTGTCGCGGCCCTATCCGCAAGGAAGCGATGGACGTTTTTGTCGAGATGGGTATCACGCATTTCGGTATATTGTTATCAGAGAAGGACTCTATCGTCTATCGGAACGCCATCGCACCCGAGTTACGTTCGCTGACTCACCCGGATCGAATTCATCGCGTGCCTGATTACAGTGGCGCTGACAAGGGGGAACGCGAGCAGCGTATCAAGCAGATTATCAATATTGCCCGCGATAATAACTACAACGCTATTTTTGCAGGTTACGGTTTCATGGCTGAAGACGAAGCGATGGTGGCGGCCATGGAGGAGGCGGGACTCACGTTCATCGGCCCCTGTTCACGGACGGTGCACGATGCTGGTCTAAAAGATGAGGCCAAACGAACTGCTCTTAAATGCGGTGTTTCTGTCACGCCCGGCATCGACAACGGAACAGCGCTGACGTTGCTTAAAAAACACCCTGACGTGAAGGCCTTGCAAGCGCTTGTGGCAGAACACAAGCTGGCGGTCGACGCCGCCATTTTGTCTGACACATCTGTCAGCTTGGAAGATAAGGCAGACCTCGTGCTTGGCGCCTCTTATAAAAGCGGCATTGATCTTTATACGGTGGATGAACTGTGCGTGACTCTGACCGAAGCTGTCGGCACGATGACCGCCGATTATCCAAGCAACCGGGTACGATTGAAAGCAATCGGTGGCGGCGGCGGCAAGGGGCAGCGCATTCTTGGTGTCGGGGAGTCCGCACGCACTGCAGAGTTGGTCAGAGAAATTCTTAACGAGGTTAAGACTACCGGGGTTGGCGACAACAAGAACGTTTTAGTTGAGCTGAACATCGAGACCACACGCCACCAAGAAATACAGGTAATTGGCAATGGCCAATGGTGTATGTCCATGGGCGGCCGTGATTGCTCCTTGCAGATGCATGAGCAGAAACTATTGGAAGTCTCGGTGACCGTTGAGTCATTAAAAAGAGCCATCGAGCAGTCAGAGGCGAGTGGGCAAGCGCAAGAGACTCAAGTGCTAAAGCAGGATCTAGCAACGTTGACGGCAATGGAGCTGTCTCTT
>OJFK01000359.1_pt1 | contig 11090 bp, 10 predicted proteins | sample 1594101 | NCBI WGS metagenome assembly OJFK01 (sample SAMN05416723, study PRJEB24817) | seawater metagenome | isolation source: Sea water | place: Canada:Atlantic | collected 2013-07
ATCTACACAGAGTAGATCGTCGGCAGCGTCAGATGTGTATAAGAGACAGTGCCAGCAGCTTTTTGTAAGGATTCGATCCTTGAAGCTGCAAACGCAGGTATTAAGTTTATTGTTGCCATCACCGAAGGTATTCCAACTCTAGATATGTTGGAGTGTAAGGTCGTTTGTGATCAATTAGGTGTTCGTTTAGTGGGCCCTAACTGTCCTGGAGTTATTACCCCAGGCGAATGTAAAATCGGCATTATGCCAGGCCATATCCATTTGCCAGGTAAGGTGGGCATTGTGTCTCGTTCTGGCACTTTAACCTACGAAGCCGTTAAACAAACGACAGATGCAGGTTATGGCCAGTCTACCTGCGTAGGCATAGGTGGAGATCCTATCCCAGGCACTAACTTCATTGATGTATTGGCATTGTTTGAAAAAGATCCAGCTACAGAAGCGATTGTGATGATCGGTGAAATTGGTGGTACTGCAGAAGAAGAGGCGGCAGCTTATATTAAAGCTAACGTCACCAAGCCTGTGGTCTCATACATTGCTGGCGTCACTGCTCCAGCAGGTAAACGGATGGGCCATGCTGGTGCCATTATTTCTGGTGGTAAAGGCACAGCTGATGAAAAGTTTGCGGCCCTCAATGATGCGGGTGTTAAAACTGTGCGCTCTCTCGCTGAAATTGGTAAGGCATTAAAAGAAGTGACAGGTTGGTCTTAATTGCGACTGACCGATAGTCATTAAAAAGGCCACCCAAGGGTGGCTTTTTTGTTGGTCTATATTAAATGCATTTAAATAGATCGGTTTTTTAACGTGGTTGACGTTTCTTTTCTCACTTTGCTCGCTACCCTTGCCTCGTCTATTCGTCTGGTTGCCTTATTTTGCTTTGAGGGCAAGTTCTTTTGCCACTTCAACCTTAGAGTCCTCAAGCATAGCCTCGATTTGACTGGCATCAATACGAGTCATTAAAGGCTTGAATTTCTCAATACCATGGTTAATGAGGGGCGTATCTAGGCTAGCCCAAGCTAGGTCATCATTGAGGAATTTAGTCACATCGGCGGACATTATGGGTAACACAGGTGTTAAATAAATCATTAACGTGCGGAACATGTTTAAGCCTGTTGAGCAAATGTCTTGTACTTGTTGTTCCATGCCTTCTTGCTTAGCCAAAACCCACGGTTCTTTATCTGCGATGTATTGATTAGCTTGATCAGCCAAGGCCATAATGGCTTTAATGGCTTTACCAAACTCACGTTTTTCATAATATTCGGCAATGGTATGCTGTTCATCAGCAAAGGCTTTGAGTAATTCAGGTTCACTCACTAAAGGGCTAAGCTGACCATTAAATTTCTTACTAATAAAGCCCGCACTGCGACTGGCAATATTGACTACTTTGCCCACTAGGTCAGAGTTTACTCGCTGCACAAAATCGTCTAAGTTTAAGTCTAAGTCATCTACTTTGTTATTCAATTTAGCAGCAAAATAATAACGCAAGTATTCGGGTTGAAGATGGCGAAGATAGGTGCCTGCTTTGATAAAGGTACCACGTGATTTAGACATCTTCTGCCCATTTACCGTTAAAAAGCCATGGGCATAGACAGCCGTTGGGGTGCGGAATTCAGCCGCATACAGCATGGCAGGCCAAAATAAACCATGGAAGTTTATGATGTCTTTACCAATAAAGTGATAAAGCTCTGTGGTCGAATTCTTGTTCCAATAGTGGTCAAAGTCAAGGTCTGCACTGCGATCACATAAATTCTTAAAACTTGCCATATAACCAATTGGAGCATCCAACCAGACATAAAAAAACTTGTCTTTTTGACCTGGAATTTCAAACCCAAAGTAGGGTGCGTCACGGCTAATATCCCACTCTTGTAGGCCGGAATCTAACCATTCTGCAAGCTTATTAGCAATTTCACTTTGTAAGCTGCCACTGCGAGTCCAGTCTTTTAACAAGTTTTCAAAGTCAGGTAGCTTAAAAAATAGGTGAGTGGATTCTTTTTGAACTGGCGTAGCTCCAGAAATAGCAGATTTAGGTTCAATTAACTCAGCTGGAGAGTAGGTGGCTCCACAAGCTTCACAATTATCACCATATTGATCTGGGGTTTTGCACTTAGGGCAGGTTCCCTTAATGAATCGATCTGCTAAAAACAGTTGTTTTTCTGGGTCAAAAGCTTGGGTAATCGTGCGCGAGGCAATGTGGCCTTTGGCTTCACAGGCTTTATAAATGTACTCTGAGAAGTCTTTATTTTCAGGTGAATGAGTGGAGTAAAAGTTATCAAAAGACACCTGAAAATCTTTGAAATCTTGCTCGTGTTCGGCCTGCACATTAGCGATTAACTGCTCTGGGGTAATACCTTCTTGTTCTGCACGCAACATAATGGCAGTACCATGGGCATCATCAGCACAGACATAATGGCAGGTGTTGCCAATATGGCGTTGAAATCTAACCCATATATCTGTTTGCACATACTCCAGCATGTGACCAATATGAATGGAACCGTTGGCATAGGGTAAGGCGCTGGTAACTAGTATTTCGCGATCAGTTGTCTTGGTCATGGGTTAATTCGAGTTTCTTAAGGCGCTAAATGAAGCGCATAATAATGGATTTGATGTTTCAGCCTCTATTGTACAAAACATTGGCGGTAACGCCTATAGTTTCTCTTCTTAGAAGCATAGGATTATGTATTTATGCCCAATTGGCCTGTTATAATCCAGCCTGATTTCAGTACCGCGTTCAAGGAGTAGGTCTTTGGCCATTGAGCCCATACAACCGCAGCAATACCAAGTCTTGCTAGATGCGAAAAGTTTACATATCCGGTCTCATTTTGACCAGTTGGGTGACTTTTCTGCAGCTGTTGCTTTGGAAGTATTTCCATCAAGGCCAGATCATTATCGCATGCGTGCTGAATTTCGCATGTGGCATGAGGGAGATGATCTATTTTATGCCATGTTTCCACCCGGGAATAAGTATCAACCCATTCGGATTGACTCCTTTATTCAAGCTAGCGAGCGCATTAATGCGCTAATGCTGCCGTTATTAGAAGGTATCAAAGCATCATCTGTATTGAGCAAAAAGCTATTTCAAATAGATTTTTTGAGCAGTCAGCGAGGCGAAATATTAGTCAGCCTGCTGTACCATAAGCAGTTAGGGGATGATTGGTTGTTGTTGGCTGATACCTTGCGTATTGAGTTGGGTATCAATATTATTGGTCGTGCACGCAAACAAAAGCATGTGTTGGGCATGGGTCATATTATGGAGACCTTGCAGATCAGAGGCCGCAAGTATCACTATCAGCAGGTCGAGAATGCATTTACCCAACCCAATGCGAGTGTCAATGAGCAAATGATCACTTGGGCCTGCGACAGCATCGAACGATTTGGTGTGGGAACTAAGCCTGACTTGTTGGAGTTGTATTGCGGTAATGGCAACTTCACACTGCCTTTAGCGGCTCAGTTTGGTAAAGTAATGGCTACAGAGATTGCCAAATCGTCGGTCAACTCTGCACACTTTAATTTGACTGAAAATGGCATTGATAATGTCACTATAGTGCGCTTGTCGAGTGAAGAAATGACTCAAGCATTGGCGGGTGCGCGCCCCTTTCGACGCTTGGCTCAAGTAGACTTATCAAGTTTTGATTTTGGAACCATCTTAGTCGATCCTCCAAGGGCGGGTTTAGATGCTGAAACATTAGCTTTAGTGCAACAGTTTGATCAGGTGATTTATATTTCCTGCAATCCAGAAACTTTGCTGGATAACCTACAAGAACTCAAACAAACCCATGACTTAAAGCGCTTGGCTTTATTTGACCAATTTCCATACACTCACCATGCTGAATGCGGTGTGGTGTTGCATAAACGCAATTAATAGGACATAAAATGAGCGATACAAGACCAGAAGGCTTACAAGATATCAAACACATCGTTGCCGTAGCTTCAGGTAAAGGTGGGGTAGGCAAGTCTACTACCACAGTTAATCTGGCGCTAGCCATGGCGCAAGCAGGTTTTAAAGTTGGTGTGTTAGACGCGGATATTTATGGTCCAAGCCTAGGCCTGATGTTAGGCATTGCTGAAGGTAACCACCCAGAAACGATGCAAGAAAAATGGTTCCTTCCTATCCAAGCCCATGGTGTGAGCGTCATGTCCATGGCCTTCTTAGTGGATGCCAACTCGCCCATGGTGTGGCGTGGTCCAATGGCGGCTGGGGCATTACAGCAAATGCTGCTGCAGACTAACTGGGGAGAATTGGATTACCTGTTTGTTGATATGCCACCAGGTACAGGTGACATTCAGTTAACTTTGTGCCAGAAGGCCCAAGTGTCGGGTGCGGTGATCGTCACTACACCTCAAGACTTAGCCTTGCTTGATGCCCGTAAGGGTATTGAAATGTTTAAAAAGGTGAATGTACCTGTGCTTGGTGTGGTGGAAAACATGAGCACTCACGTGTGTAGTCAATGTAGTCACGAGGAAGCTATTTTTGGTGCTGGCGGTGGCGTTGCATTAGCGCAAGAGTATGGCACTGAACTTTTGGCTAGCCTACCATTGAGTATGGAAATTCGCATCCTTGTAGATGGCGGTACACCATCAGTAGTGGCTGAACCCACTTCTGCTGCTGCACAAACCTATGTGCAGCTTGCACATACCCTCGTAGCCAAGCTTGATGGGGCTCATCAAGCCATGCCTAGCATCAGTGTAGATGAAGACTAAATAAGATGCGATTAAGTGATAAAGACATTATAGCAGCCCTCAACGCTGGAAAAATTGGCATTGAGCCACGGCCAGACGATAGCGTAATTACGGGGGTCAGTGTCGACCTACGTTTAGGTAATAGTTTTCGTGTGTTTAAGGATCACGCCCGTCCATTTGTTGACGTTAGCGCCAGTCGGGAAGAAATTAATAGTACCCTTGAAGCCATCATGAGCGAAGAAATTGTGATTACAGAAGGAGAAAGTTTTTTTCTTCATCCCGGTGAACTTGCGCTGGCTGTAACCTTAGAGTCGATTACTATTCCTGATGATCACGTGGGATGGCTAGATGGGCGCTCTTCTTTGGCACGTTTAGGGTTGATGGTCCACGTCACGGCGCATCGCATTGATCCAGGCTGGAGTGGGGCGATTGTGTTAGAGTGTTTTAACAGCGGTAAGTTACCCTTAGCATTAAAACCCAACATGACTATTGGGGCTATAAATTTTGAAACCCTCTCCAGTCCAGCGCTTAGGCCTTATAACAAGCGAGTAGATGCTAAATATAAGCATCAACAAAGTGCTGTAGCCAGTCGTATAGATCAAGACGGTTAAATGGAACGTTAAATCATGAGCCAACTTTCTGCCGTGCAATGTGACCAAGTTTTAAAGTCTTTGCGGGCAGGCGTGGTGCCTGCAGATCGTTTAGACTTAATTAAGGTTGGCAGGGAAGGTGAGCTAGAAACCTTGGACAAAGACATACTGCACATTGCCAAAGGTGGCTCTTGTGTGCGCTTTGTGACAGGCAATTATGGCAGTGGTAAAACCTTTATTGGTGAACTCACTAGGCAACACGGGATTAAACAGGGTTTAGTCGTAGGGACTGCTACGCTTTCTCCAGACAAAAGGCTGCAAGCAAAAACCGGGGAGACGCGCAATCTTTACTCAGCATTAGTGCGCTCCTTTAGCACCAAGGCAAGGCCTAACGGTAGCGCTTTAATCAACATCGTAGAGCGTTTTATCTTAACCAACTTGCGTGAAGCCCATATCGATAATGTGCCCCCAGAAACTCATATAGCTCAGCGCTTAAAAGATTTTGAAGAACTGGCTGGAGGCTTTGACTTTATCACAGTCATTCAGCGTTACTGCCATGCTTTGGAACAGCAAGACGATATATTAAAAAGCACAGCATTAAGGTGGCTAAGAGGTGAGTTTACTAATTTGACTGACGCTAAAGCTGCTTTGGGCGTGCGCAGTATTATAGACTATCGTAATTTTTTCAGTGGTTTAAAAATGCTTTGCCAATTCGTGCGTATGGCAGGTTATCCCGGCTTACTCATCTGTTTAGACGAGATGGTGGCATTGCATGAATTAAGCCACAAGCAGACTCGTATCAATAACTTTAATGAAATTCTTAATATTGTTAATGACTGCTTGCAAGGTCAAGTCCATGGCATGGGCTTCGTATTTTTAGGTACCCCTGAATTTGTTTATGATGAGAAGAAAGGCCTTTATAGCATGCCAGCTCTGAAGAGTAGGCTTGCATTCAATCGTCTGGCGCAAGCAGGTTTGATCGATGTATCTGGACCTGTGATTGAGTTACAACCGCTGCAAGAAACAGAAATGGATGAGTTGTTGCAAAAGTTACGCCATCTGCAGGCCTACGGTGAAGCTAACAACTATCTGATTGACGATATGGGCTTATGGCAATTTATGCTTCAATGTCGCACGATATATGGCGCGCAATATTACCTTAATCCACGCTTGGCTATTAAAACCTTGTTAGACCTTTTGGCGATTTTACAACAAAATCCTAACGCCAAAGTGGCTGAACTGATCTCTGAAATTAGTTAAACCACTGGTCCAGTTGACCTAAGTCGCTACCATTTAACAAACCACTGGCTCGTTTTAAGCGTAATTGATTTAACACTAGGTCAAGTCTTGCATTATCCCAACTGCGTTGAGCCGAAAAAACTAATTTTTCTGCGTCCAAAATATCGCTAATGTCTCTCAAACCTAAGGTATATTCTGTATTTTTTCCGTCTAATGAGGCCTGCACAGCCTTGTTCAACTGCGCTAGGGCTTGAATCTGTTGCCGACTTGTATCTAAAGCTTGGTGCCAACGCCTAATTTCTTGTTGCGTCGTTTTAAGCAGAGCTTGGCCTTGTTGTTGGCTGGCATACCAAGCTTCTTTAGCTTCGTTAGTCTGAGATTGATTCAAACCACCGTCAAAGAAAGTGCCCGTTACACCCACTGCAAGGAACTGGCTAGTACCAGTGCTGCTGCTGTAGTTTTGTGACATGCTGATACTGGCTTTTGGGTATAAACCCACATCCTTAACTTGGTAGTTATGGTAGGCCTGCTGAACGGCCAACTTGTTGTGGGCAATGTCTAAGTTATTATTTTGTGCTAGCTCAAACCAGTTTTCCAAAGAATCAATAGCGACCAAACTAGCAGCATTGAAGCTGCTGGCTAGAGCAGGAAGCTTTGGGGGTAGTGTCTGATTAGTTAGATTCTCAAGGTTGGCACGGGCTAAGCTTAAGTCTTGTTGAACCTGCAATAAGTTCACCTGCAATTGTTGAAAGTTAGCTTTCACATCCTGCAGTTCTATGATGCTACTGATACCCAGATCAACTTGCTGTTGTGTTTGTTTTAAACGCTGTTCCACAGCGGTAACTTCCGCCAAACTTGAAGACATTTGGTGCTGCTGTTTGATCACAGCAACATAACGATTAATCACAGAGAAAATAAGATCTTGATGTGTTTTTTCAAAGTTAATGCGCGCCCCAGCAGCCATTTTCTCTGCTACTTTGAGGCTATAAAACGCATCTAACCTCAGAGGCAGCGCTACTTTAACCCCATAGGTATGGATGTTAGCTCCAGCATTTAAGGATTGGCTTTCGTTCACGCTGCCACTAATCTCTGGCATGAATGCGCTGTTCGCTTGAGGAATAATTTCTAATTTAGAATTAAGCGTATGTTGGGCAGCGATATAACTGGGATCATTGGCCTGTGCCAATTGGAAAAGCTCTTGGAATTGACTGGCATGACTGCCTACAGAGGCAGCAGCGGCTATGATAAAGACCGCAAAACGATTTGAAGAGGCCAAGATATATCCTTACGTAACAGCTTTAATTAGTCTGTAGTTTAACTAAATTTGCGCTTAGGTGCGAACTGCTTTACCAAGTTTTGCGCAAGCTGTTCACGCCTGAATTTACGCTAACCATCAAGCCAAGTCAGCTGCTGTAAATCGATTTGGTAGCTTTTCCCGTCTGCTTCTTTTTGGATAATACGCACGATACTGTAATCTAGATCGGGTGCAAACCAGATCCAAGTTTCTCGATCTGAACCTTCACCTCGATCTCGTTTAATGCGCAAAGACTTGTAATTGCCAAGGGGAGTTTCAATCAGGTCTTCGCCATCAGCAATAAACTGATAGATTTTAAGCTCACCACCATCGGCTACTTGGTAAGCATACGTTTTACCATTAATGACAGGAGTGGCCGCTAAATCCAGCTGCAGGAGCAGTTGCACACTTTGTTTATCGAGTGTGCCCGGTACAATATCCATCAACCAATCGGAACCCCCAGCAGTGTTCTTAACTTTCTTATTAGGCCAGTCAAATTTAACCTCTACATCTCGTGTTTTGTTTAAAACTTTGCGTTGGTAGGTATAGTGATCAGGCTCAATTTGATCATCAATAAATTGAAACAGGCTGGATTCGGTCAAAGAAGCTACCATCGCACTCGCAGCAGTCGTGAGTCGGTAGCTTCCATCATCATTCTTAATTAGACTGCGTTCTGCTTGGCCAGATAGGCTAATACCTAAATCCCACTGGCTGGTATAAATCGCTTGAAAAGGTCTTAACTGAGCTAGGCTGCTGTGACTCCATAACAAGATGAGCATCAGGCTAAAGGCGCTGGGGAGCTTACACAATTTGTTGGTAATATTTAGCATTGCATTTCCTTGCATTATTAATCGAGCACATTTAAGTCAGGACTGAAATTGTATGCCTTGTTCTGGCAATAGCTGACCATCCATTAACACAGCGTTATTTTGCAGCTTTAACCGGCCCTCACAGAACCATTTAATGGCAATGGGGTAAATTAAGTGTTCTTGCACTAAGACCCGAGCCGCTAAAACTTTAGGTGAATCCAGACTTAGTACGCTCACTGATGCTTGTAAGACCATAGGACCCCCATCAAGTTCACTAGAAACAAAATGCACACTGGCGCCATGCTCAGCAACCTCTGCTTCTATGGCCCGCTCATGAGTATTAATGCCTTTAAACTGTGGCAGCAACGAAGGGTGGATGTTAAGCATGCGGCCATGGTAATGATGGGTGAATTGAGGCGTAAAAATTCGCATAAAACCAGCGAGGACCACCAAATCGGGTTGCTTGTCATCAATGGCGTGTGTGAGTTCCTTGTCAAAGGCCTCGCGGCTACCAAACTCTAGGTGATTAATGACTCGAGTTTCTATGCCAGCTTTATGAGCTCTAGCTAAACCCAAAGCATCAACTTTGTTGCTGATGACTAATTCAATGGTCGCATCAATTGAGCCCATAGAAATAGCATCAATGAGCGCTTGTAAGTTACTACCGCCACCTGAAATAAGGACCACAAGACGCGGTACTTGTTGTAATGATTGTTCATGCATGAGCGTGTCCAAAGACGGGTTTAGCGCATTAAAACAGCATCTTGGGAGCCGTCATTTTGTTGAATATGACCTATTACCCAAGGACTTTCACCTGCTTCAGCCAGGGTGGATAGTGCTTGGGCTTGGTCTTCTTCGGTTACCACAATGACCATGCCCACACCGCAATTAAAGGTACGGTACATTTCAGTGTCGGTCACATTACCTTGGCTTTGCAACCAATTAAATACAGCGGGCTGCTGCCAAGACTGAGTCTCAATTACAGCAACACTATTTGCAGGTAAAACCCGCGGAATATTCTCAAGTAAACCACCACCTGTGATATGAGATAAGGCTTTTACATCCACTTGCTTAAATAGTGTTAATAAGGCTTTTACATAAATACGGGTAGGCTCCATCAGGGCCTCACCTAGGCTGACACCACCGATGTCTTGTTGTAAATCAGCCTGGCTGACTTCGATGATTTTGCGAATAAGGGAGTATCCATTGGAATGGGGGCCAGAAGCTGGGAGACCAATCAGCACATTACCAGGGGCCACCTTGGTACCGTCTATAATTTTGCTCTTTTCTACAATTCCTACACAGAAGCCAGCAAGATCATAATCTTCTCCTTCGTACATCCCAGGCATTTCTGCCGTTTCACCGCCAACTAAGGAAGCTCCAGCAAGGGCACAGCCTTCGCCAATGCCCGTGACGACTCGAGTTGCAATTTCAACATCGAGTTTACCGGTGGCATAATAGTCGAGAAAGAATAAAGGTTCTGCACCAGCAACAATTAAATCGTTGGCGCACATGGCGACTAAGTCAATACCGATGTGATCGTGACGGTTCAATTCTAAGGCCAGTTTTAGTTTGGTACCAACGCCATCAGTGCCAGACACAAGCACTGGCTCGTCATAGCCTTTTGGAAGTTCAAATAATGCTCCAAATCCACCAAGTCCAGCCATGACTTCAGGCCGGCGGGTGCGCTTGGCAACGCCTTTGATACGCTCAATTAGGGCGTTACCTGCATCGATATCGACGCCAGCGTCTTTGTAGCTTAGAGAATTAGTAGGGGCTTCAGTGCTCATGGCAGGGGGGTGACCTTAGGGAGTTAATTTAAACTTTGGCTATTTTATCACTCTACTGGCGTTTCATCACCCGCTTAGAGGTTAAGTTTCGAGGTTTTTTGCACTTTTCTTGCTAGCGGCAATGGGCCATATTGACTATAGTGAGGTCTGAGTTACTTCAAACATTAAAAGCAACATAACTTAATGGTTAACAAAGATATTATATGACGCGAACATTACTTAGTTTAGTGCTAAAGGCACTGCAAAAAATAACCTGTATAGGTTTACTGCTGTGGCCTTTGCCAGCCTTTAGTTTGGTCGTTGATGGCCTTTATGACGCTGCCATTCAAGTGGAAGACCAATCCCCTGAGCAAATGCTAAGGGCGAAAAAAATGGGCTTAGCCCAAGTTTTAATTAAAGTCACTGGGCAAACTCAGAGTTTAACTCACCCCAAAGTGCGAGCTGCTTTGCGCAACCCAGAGTCTTATTTACAGCGTTTTTCCTTTGGTACTGAGCTACTGAAAAACGGTCAACCCCAAGCCGTCATTGAATTGGCGTTTGATAGCCTGCAGGTTGACCAATTGATTCGTGAATCTGGTCACTCCATTTGGGGCAAAGACCGTGCTGCAGTATTAGTTTGGCTGGTAGAAGATACTCAAGGTATTAGGCCTGTCTCTTATACACATCTGACGCTGCCGACGATCTACTCTGTGTA
>OJFK01000368.1_pt1 | contig 10998 bp, 4 predicted proteins | sample 1594101 | NCBI WGS metagenome assembly OJFK01 (sample SAMN05416723, study PRJEB24817) | seawater metagenome | isolation source: Sea water | place: Canada:Atlantic | collected 2013-07
TTGATCACTGAATCCACTGTAAAACTTGTCCTAACTCCGACAGGCTCCTAGCAGTTTTCATGGCCACCGTCGCCGACATCTTAGATCAAGATCTCCCCGAAGGCGCGGCCGAAGACAGCACCAGCATCCTCCCGTTGCTTGCCGGCGAAAAGACCGAACTCCCTGACCGTCCCGGGTTCATCAACCACGACGGCTACAACCGCTTAGCCATCCGAAACGGCCCCTGGAAACTAATTGCCGGAATGGCTCCCCAACTCTTCAACCTAGAGTTCGACCCCAAAGAATCCAAAAACCTAGCCAAAACACACCCCAAACGCGTAACCGAAATGCAAAAGCGCCCAGCCACAATCAAAACCCGATAGCGCGAATCGTCCGAAAACGTGAGACTGATCAGACATTTTCTGTCTCAACATGGAAGACTGCCTCAGTAATCCCGTAGTTTCAAACATCCTCATGAGGTTCCTCCGCCCCACACAGTTCTCCATTATCCTTCTCGCAGCATGGTCCACAGTCCTTGCTGAGGAACCCGTCGACTTCAATCGGGACGTGCGCCCCATTCTTTCTGACAACTGTTTCGCCTGCCACGGATTCGACGCCGCTGCACGCAAGGCGAAATTGCGCCTCGATACGCGCGAAGGCGCCATCGCCAAGGTGATCGTTCCAGGCAAGCCAGAGGAGAGCGAGCTGATCAAGCGGGTGAAATCAGACGATCCCGATGAGTTCATGCCACCGGATGATTCCCACAAAAAGCCACTCAAACCGGAGGCAATTGCGGTCCTTGAGCAATGGATCCGTGAAGGTGTCGAGTGGGGAAAACACTGGTCGTTCGTGCCACCAGTAAAAGGAGGGATCATCAAAGGACCGGACGCGCACCCGATCGATCACTTTGTCTCACAGCGACTGAAATTGGAGGGCCTCAAAATGTCACCGCTGGCTCCGGATCACACCCTGAGGCGCCGACTTGCGTTCGACCTGACCGGATTGCCACCGACCATGGATCAAATCGAGACAGGCTTCGATGAACTGATCGACGAGCTGCTCGCCTCGCCGCACTTCGGCGAACGCATGGCGATGTGGTGGCTCGACGGCGCGCGCTACAGCGATACTGATGGCTTTCAGGCCGACGCGACTCGCAGCAATTGGCCGTGGCGCGACTGGGTGATCGATGCGTTCAACGCGAACATGCCCTTCGACCAGTTCACCATCGAGCAGTTCGCCGGTGACTTGCTCCCGGACGCGAAGCCCGAGCAAATTCTCGCCACGTGTTTCCACCGCAACCACATGACCAATGGCGAGGGCGGCCGGGATCCCGCCGAATCACGCGTCGATTACGTGCTCGACCGCACCAACACGACCGGCACGCTGTTTCTCGGATTGACCCTCGGTTGTACGCAGTGTCATGATCACAAATTCGATCCCATCTCGCAGGTCGATTACTACAGTCTAACCGCGTTCTTCGACAGCATCGATGAGGACGGCAAGGCGGGCGGAGGGGCAAAGCCCTACATGGATTATAAATCGCCGTACTCCGCGCGCGCGCTCGCCGAGGCGAAGAAATTTCTCGACCAATCGGGCGCGTCGTTCAGCGCGCTACGTGAGTCGCGTTTTCCTGCCTTCGAGCGCTGGCTTACGACACAGCAAGCAGCAGTAAAAAACGGATTTGATCCATGGGAAATCGTTCATCCTGTAAGAGTAGCATCGAAGGAGGGTTCTCGGCTTCGAGCGGAGGCTGACGGCATCATGCAGGTCGAAAAAGGCGTTCCGGTACAGGACGATTTCAGTGTTTCGGCGGGCGAGACCGAGCTAGATCGTATCACTGGAGTTCGCCTTGAGGTCTTCCCGCACGCCTCCCACAAGGACGGAAAATTGTCGTTCACCGATGACGGCGAATTCATCCTAACAAACGTCAAATTGCGCGTGAGCAAGAAGGGCTCGACGCAGGTGCGGGATCTCGAGCTGGCAAAGGCGGTCGCGGATGTCAATGGCAAGGGGCGTGACAGCAAGTACTCCAGCATCAGCGGCACACTCGACGACGACCCGCGCACCGGATGGACGACGCGTAGCCACCCGGCAGACAAACCTCACCGGGCGGTATTCGAGTTGTCCGAGCCGCTGAACTTAGGTGGGGATGAGACTCTCGATATCGTATTGATGCATCGCTCGCTGGAAGAGCGTGCGCTGATTGGAAGATTCCGCCTGGCGCTCACCGACCAGCGCGGTGGCGCTGTCCGATCCCTCGGCAAGATGCCGATGGAGCTGCTCGCAGACGGCGAGAAACCTGAGGGCGAGCTGCGCAACAAGTTGCTCGCTCAGTTCCTCGAGGACGACGCGGAATACCGCGCAGCGGCGAGGCATCACGCTGAGGTGAAGCGGCAGTTCAACGCGATTAACAAGGCTAACGGCAAGCTGAAGGTGATGGTGCTCGGTGAACGCAAGGTTCCGCGCAAGTCGCACGTCCTGGTCCGCGGTGTGTGGGACGCTCATGGCGACGAGGTGAAGCCAGCGGTTCTGCCCGTGGTGTTTGAGGATAACTTGGTTCGCGATCGGATTGCGCTGGCCAAATGGATCGTGTCGAAGAGGAACCCGTTGACGGCACGCGTCATCACCAACCAGATCTGGCAGTTGTTCTTCGGAGCGGGACTGGTGCGAACTCCGAACGATTTCGGACTTCAGGGTGAGATGCCGACGCACTCGCAGCTCCTTGATTGGCTCGCGGTCGAGTTCGTCGACAGCGGTTGGGATGTGAAGCATCTGATCAAGCTCACCGTCACCAGCGACACCTATCGTCAGAGTGGGGTTGTGTCCAAGGAGTTGTTAGACAGAGACCCGCAAAACCGCCTGCTCGCGCGCGGTGCTCGCTACCGCCTCCCGGCGTGGATGTTGCGCGACTCGCTACTGGCGACCAGTGGCCTACTGAACCGGGCGAAGGGCGGCCCACCGGTGTTCCCATACCAGCCGCCCGGGATCTGGAGCGACCAGTTCATGGGGCGTTTCACCTACCGGCCGTCGCTCGGACCCGCGGCTTACCGGCGCACGCTGTATGCTTTTTGGCGTAGGAGCAGCGCGCCGACATTCTTGTTCGACAGCGCTATGCGGCGCACTTGCGAGGTGACGCCGCGGCGGACCAACACGCCGCTGCACGCCCTCACATTGCTCAATGACAAGACTTCGCTGGAGGCGGCGCGGCGACTCGCAGCCTTCGATGTGAAAGAGATCTACCGCCGAGTGCTGAGCCGTGAACCGTCGGAGCGCGAGCTGCAGGTGTGCGAGCTGCAGCGGCAGAAGGCGCTCGCGTTCTACAAAACAGACGCGCAGGCCACAGAAGATTTCTCCGCCGGAGGTAACGCAGAGAAGGCGGCGATGACCCTGGTTGCGAACCTGATCCTGAACCTCGACGAGGCACTGACGCATGAGTAAACAGAGCAAGATGCCCCCCAACCCCGCTATTGAATCATGAATTCCACCAGCCGCCGCTACTTCCTCGGCCAGTGCTCCGGGCTTTCGCTCGGGGCGATGGCGCTTGATTCCTTGCTTGCCAAGGTGCCTATCGATATCGCGCCCAAGGCCAAGCGGGTGATCTTCCTCACACAGTCTGGCGGGCCGTCGCAGATTGAGCTCTTCGACCACAAGCCCGGGCTGGCGAAACTCGCCGGTCAGAAATTGCCTGACTCGGTGCGTGGTGGACAGCGCCTCAGTGGCATGACCAAAGGGAAACCGCAGCTGATCATGCCCTCGCACACCGAGTTCGCGCGCTACGGCAAGTCCGGTGCGACCATTGGCGAGTGGCTACCGCACACCGCCTCGGTCGCCGACGATCTGTGCTTCGTGAAATCGATGGTGACCGACCAGATCAACCACGCGCCGGCGATGACGAAATTCCTCACCGGCCACCACCTCACCGGACGCCCGAGCATGGGCAGCTGGGTGAGCTACGGGCTCGGTAGCGAGAACCGTGACATGCCGGACTACCTGGTGCTTCTTTCCAAGATGAAGCGCGGCAGCGACCAGCCGCTCTACGATCACTACTGGGGCAGCGGCTTCCTGCCGTCAGTCTATCAAGGCGTGAAACTGCGCAGTGGCAAGGAGCCGGTCCTGTATCTGAGAGATCCCGACGGCCTGCCGCGCCACCTGCGTCGCGAGATGCTCGACAGGCTCGGCGAACTCAACCAGCTGCGCTTCGAACAGACTGGTGATCCAGAAATTCAGACGCGCATCCAGCAGTACGAAATGGCATTCCGCATGCAGGCGAGCGTGCCGGAACTGACTGACATCAGCGACGAGCCGGAGTCCGTGTTCGATCTTTACGGGCCCGATTCGCGCCGTCCTGGAAGCTATGCAGCCAATTGCATTCTCGCGCGTCGCCTCGCCGAGCGAGGGGTGCGCTTCATCCAACTGTTCCACCCGGACTGGGATCACCACAGCCGCCTGAAAAGCTGGTGCACCGCGCGCTGTCGCGATACCGACCAGCCGAGTGCTGCGCTGATCAAAGACTTGAAACAACGCGGCATGTTAGACGATACACTCGTCATTTGGGGAGGAGAATTCGGTCGCGGTGTCGCCGGTCAGGGCAAGTGGGATAGCCCGGAAGGTGGTCGTGATCACCACCCGCGCTGCTTCACCATCTGGATGGCAGGTGCCGGGATCAAACCGGGCTTTAGCTACGGCGCGACCGACGATTTCAGTTACAACGTCGCCGAAAATCCAGTCCACGTGCGAGACTTGCACGCGACGGTGATGAACCAACTCGGGATCAATCACGAGACCTTCACCTACCGGTTCCAAGGATTAGATTTCCGGCTGACTGGTGTGGAGAAATCGCGGGTGGTAAACGAGATTTTGGTCTAATACCAATGCGAAACACTAGCTGATAGAAGTAGCGAAGAGATCTGAGTAAAGTCCGAGGCGGAAAAGCAAATTGATGCGAGTGAAATGCCCTTGGGTGCATCTCTTTACTTTGACAACGAGGGCATTGGCACAGAGATCGAATGAATTCTACCAGATTGTTTTTCAAGTTGAAATAAGCAAAGCGCTGAGGCCCCCGCAAACTCTCATTTCACCACTGCGATCCTCTCAGCGACCAACCCCCTCTTTCCCCCATCCGCTCCGGCCCGCTCCAAAGGCGGCTTTAAAACCCTCCCGCCAAAAGAAAATTCCTAGCAGTAGTAATATTATTAATTTTATAGAAGAGATAAAGAAATGAAGAAGAACTATACGCTACCTGGAAGTAAGAGACTCACACCTAAAGAGACTTTGGAGCACTTAGCTAAAGTTGCTGCAGTTGAAGAGAGGCAAGACTTCTATGGCGGCGGTAAGCTCATCGCTGATTTTGAAAATGAGATGGCAACACTCCTAGGTCATAAGGCAGCAGTCTTCATGCCATCAGGAACTATGGCACAGCAAATAGCCCTTAAAATATACTTTGATCAAAATGATAGCAAGCCACTTGGCTTCCATCCGTTAAGTCATCTAGAGATACATGAGCAAGGTGGCTATGAAAAGCTTCATAGTATGAGCTCAATCCTTATTGGAGAGTCTCATCGAGTGATAACGAAACCAGACCTCATTAAGAAAGACCTTTCAGCTCTACTCTATGAGCTTCCCCAAAGAGAGATTGGCGGCGTGCTGCCAACTTGGAGTGAACTGAAAGAAGTTCTAGCTCACTGTAAAGAGCAGGGGATTCCTGTCCATCTAGATGGCGCCAGGCTTTGGGAGTGTGCCAGTTATTACAACAGGCCACTTGATGAAATCTCGTCTGAGTTCGATTCAGTATATGTTTCTTTTTACAAAACACTCAATGGATTACCAGGATCAATTCTTACTGGAAGTTCAGAGTTTATAAAAAAGTCAAAGGTATGGCTTAGAAGACATGGAGGGAATCTCTTTACTCAATTCCCCAATATTATTTCTGCCAGATCAGCTATTCAAGATACGCTGCCTAAAGTTCCAGAATACTGCGCGCGAGCAATAGAAGTCGCCAAGGTGATTAATAGCTTTGAAGGTATCTGCACCTATCCTGAAGTTCCTCATACAAATATGTTCCATGTACTCTTTAAAGAAGCTGCAGAGGTCATCAATCCACGTTTGAAAGAGTTAGACGTAAAACATGGTTTTTACGTATTTCATCCAACGTCTAATAATGAATATTTAGATGATAATTTTCAATCTAAGACTGAAGTTTCTATTTGTGATCATGCCCTCCATTTTCCTGATGAAGAGCTAGCAAAGTCATTGAAAATTCTTCTTTCAAAACAACCCCCTTTCGCCCCCCTCCGCTCCGGTCCAAATGCGCCTTCAAAGCCCTCCCGCCAAAAGCAAATTCCTAGCAGTAAAACACCTCCTATTCACCTTGCTACTCGCCGCGACCGCCACCGCTGCCCCCTTGGCAGGACCCGAACTCGAAGCCTGGCGTGCCACGCAAGCCAGCTACGACTACACCGGCATCGCCCGGGCCTACGCCGACTACATGATAGCGCACGGTCGGGACGACTACGGAGCAAAGCACACTCCGCTCTTCGTCACCGGAATGGATCGGCACACGGGCGAGAAGATCTCCCCACCCTTTGCCCATGTAAAACGTAAACCCTTCATGCCTGGCTGGGAACGGGATCGCGAGCTTCGTGGATCGGACCGCAACTACGGCCAGGCCGATCCGCTGGATCAATTGGTGCTCCTAAAACTGATGCATCGTCTAACTAAAGTCACCGGTGACAAACGTTACGCCGCAGAGGCCGACAAGACGGCGGCCTGGTGGATGGCGAACGCGCAATCACCGATCGGGCTCTATCCCTGGGGCACGCACACGCACTGGAACGTCGACCGCGACGGCGGCGGCGGAACCTTCGAATTCAACCATATCTGGCCCTATTGGAATCTGAATCCGGAAGCCTTGCAGAAGTATGCCATGGGGCTCTGGGATCACTACATCCGTGATAAGGAGACCGGCGATTTCAATCGCCACGCGCATTCCCACCGGCACGGTCCGGGTGGAGGTATGGAGTTTCCATGGCCGGGCTCGGCAATGATCGCGACCTGGGTCGAAGCCTATCTGGCCAAACCAGATCCCGAATATGTTCGAGCCATCGGCGCTGTTCTCCACCGATGGGAAAGTCTGCGTGACGAGAATGATCACCTTGCCCCGTGTAGCAGCTACGGCGAATGGGCGTGGTATTCGGGATATATCATTGCCGCGAATCGCTTGGATGATTTTGCAATACGAATTCAGAAAAAGGAGCCGGAACTGGCGAAAATGATGCGTGACTACGGACGCAAGAACGATGTGGCCTTCCTCAAGGTTGCGGAAGGACTTCTCGACGTGAAGGGTGTCGGACCGGTGGGAAGCTACTTGCGTGAAACAGGAGGCTACAATCCTGACCGATTGGACATCATCGGTGGCCCCTGGCAGGACCGTAAGGACTACGCTGGCTTTGCCGTGAAACTGCATGAGCGCATGAAGCGTAACCCCTCGCCGGAACTGCAAAAGCACTACCGCCGCGCGGTCCTGGATACCGCCGGGATATACATGAGCATCAACCCCGAAATACAGTGGAGCGTCTGGGGTGTCAATATGGCGAATGCCATGCAGTTGATGTTGACCGCCCACGAGCTGACCGGAAATGCGGCCTATCTGCATCGTGCCGACCACTTCGCACGTCTCGCAGTTGAGTTCTTCCTTGATGAGGCGTCACCACTTCCGAGGCTCACCAGTCAGGATGACTACTACGAAATTGAATCGATAACCGCTCCCTCGGGAGATGTCTGGATGTTAGTCGCTCTGGAAGTCCAAAAGCGAATCGCCAAGCTCGAGGGACAAGCCGCACGCCCCACATTGATCACCACCGGCAGCGATCTTGCCGCTCTGGGAGAGGTGCCAGCGGGTTCCTGGCGGGCAGAGATGACCGCTGCTTTGGCTGAGCGGCGCGGCGGGATCTGGGATTGCACCGGCTTGGGCACACCCGCCGCCAGCGTGGCTTTGTCCTACGGCGAAACCGGCGAGCGGACGCTCTTCCTTTCCCGACGCGAAGGGGGCTTTGCCGCCACGGGGCTGCCGGTCGAATCGCTCGAAATCATCGCCTCCGATTTCATCAACGAAATACCGACTCTCGAAGAGACCAAACTCTTCAACGGTGCTTACCGTCGCAAATTCTCAGGCAAGCATCGGGAGCCGAGCACTGCCCGCTACGGCGGCTTCAAGGACGTCCTGAATCAAGCGGGGCTGCTGTTGGCAAACAGCGGAACCAAATCCGCAACAGTCACCGTCACCACCACCTTGCACGACAGTTGGGACGACCGGGAGGCAACGGAAAATATCGCCATCATCCAACCCGGCGAACAAGTCCTGGTCACGATCGCGGCGCCCGAGAAGCGCTTTATCCGCCGCCTGGATTTCAAAAGCGACACGCCCGGAGACGTGAAGCTCGAACAGTTTGCCTTCGCCATGAAGCCCCGCAGCATACTGAACCCACTCTCGCCACCCAAAGCCCCCCCGTTTGGAAATGCCAAGCCCAAGCTGACGCGCGATGGATTGGTGCTTAAGTTGGTCGGCGAAACCCTGGGCGAGCTTGCCGATCATGCCGACTCGAAACAGCGGCCGCAGCTGATCCTGGAGAAGGGCGTGCCCGTCCTGCGCTTCGATGGGATCGACGATTTTTTGAGTATCTCCGACAGCGACACGCTGGACCTGCAAGCCTGGACGATGATCACGCTTGCGCGCGCCAAGGTCGGTCCCGGGGTCATCCTTGGAAAAGTCGATGAGTCCAACTCAATGATGAACTACCGCTTGCAGATTGAGCGGGATGGCAAGGTCGGCGCGATAGTGCGCGGCGCCAGCGCCAAACAGCAGGTGAACCGTCAGGCGGAGGTGAACGCCCTGAACCGCTTCGCGGTCATCGCCGCCCGCTTCGAGCCGAAGGCGGCAGGCGTCGGGAAAATCACCATCAGCGTCGATGGTCTACCGGCATCCTACAGCTACCAGAATGCGGAAGGTGAACTGACGGCCTTCACCCACAATCGGCCCTTGCTCATCGGACGCCAACCCGGCAACGAAGCGCGCCATTTCAAGGGCGATCTCGCCGGTATCCTTCTCTTCGACCGCGCCCTGGGCGACGAGGAACTCAACAGCGCTTCCCGGTGGCTATTCGAGCATAAGGCCGATGCCAAAGTTCAGGCGACAGGCAATACTGAGAATGGTGCTGCTAACGTCCCGGTGAAAACCGATGAGGTGAAGGAAGTCCGGTATCCCAGCTCCGCCGATCATTCCGAACAGCCGGCCATGTTCTATGCGCCTCCATCCGTGGGCCCCGTGCCTCTCATCGTGGCGCTCCACTCGTGGTCCGCGAATTACAAGCAGGATCAGCACAAGGCGATCGAAGCCTGGTGCGTGAAGAACGGCTGGGCTTACATCCATCCAGATTTCAGGGGGCCTAACAACCGCCCCCAAGCGACCGGATCGAACCTGGTCGTAGCCGACATCGTCAGCGCCGTGGAGTATGCCAAGAAAGCCACCCGGATCGACAACTCCGCAGTCTATCTCGTCGGCACATCCGGCGGCGGCTACACGGCCTTACTCATGGCGGGACGTCATCCCGACCTCTGGGCCGGAGTTTCCGCGTGGGTTCCCATATCCGACCTGAAGGCCTGGTACCACCAATGCGAAAAAGCGGGACGAAAGTATTCCCGGGATATCGCAGCATCCTGCGGTGGACCTCCGGGGCTCTCTCCCGCGGTGGACCAGGAATACGCCAGACGGTCGCCCCTGACCCACTTGAAGAGGGCGAAGGGCCTGACGCTGCACCTCAATGCCGGAATTCGTGACGGCCACCAGGGCAGCGTTCCCATCAGCCACTCGCTGCTTGCATTCAATGAAGTCGCGGAACCGAAGGATCTTTTATCTGCGGAAGACATTCAATTCTTCGTTAAAAAGGCGGCAGTCCCTCCCGCGCTAAAGTCGAAAATCGCGGACCCGGGCTATGGCACACACAAGCCCCTCTTCCGCCGTGAATCGGGCAACGCAACGATCACCATTTTTGACGGTGGGCACGAGCTGGTGGCCCCGGCGGCCATTGCATGGATCGAGCAGATTCACAGGAAGAAGGGAGATCACAGGCCCGTGGCCACAGAGAACGCGTATGCGGCATCGAAGGAAGCCCTCGTCTTCCTGATCGCCGGCCAGTCCAACGCCGGCGGCGTGGCCGCCTTCTCGCCCGAGAGCAACATTAAGTCCGGCATGGCGAAAAAACACCCGACCATTCCCGGCTCGACCGCGAAAGAGGCAGGGATTCCGATCACCGTGGACGCCTACCCACGCAGCTCTATCTGGGGAAACGGTTTCGAGCGCCTGACGCCCGGCAAGAACCTGAAGGGCGGATACCACGACCCGAACCGCCACGGCATCGAACTTCCCATGGCGATGCTCCTCGAGAAAAGCAATCCGAACAGTGATGTCTACTTCATCAAGCACGGTCCCGGCGGGCACAACTTGCACACGCAGTGGAAGGCGGGAAGCGGTCCGGACTACAAGAATTTCAAAGGCCAACTTGACGGAGCCATGGCCGACCTGAAAAAGCGCTACCCGAATGTCCGGATCATCGGGCTCTACTGGGATCAGGGCGAGTCCGACCGACCGAAAGCGATGGACTACGGAAAGAACCTGCGGGCGGTCTTCAACGCGTTCCGGAAGGATAGCGGGATCGCGGATCTTCCGATCTTTGTTAGGAAGCATCTCTTCCAACACGGTGACGAGAGCTTCGTGCCCATCCTCGAGGCGCAGATCGAAGTCACCATGGAAGATTCCAACGCCCATCTACTCGATCTCGACCTCGGCACCAACGAGAAGAACTTTAAAGCTTGGGCCTGGACCGACAACAACGGCCACCTCAGCAGCAAGGCCTATCTGGAGCTCAGCAGGAGAATCCTCGTATTCGGCGAAAGACGAACCACGAACGGACACGAATCTGTCTCTTATACACATCTGACGCTGCCGACGATCTACTCTGTGTAGAT
>OJFK01000369.1_pt1 | contig 10993 bp, 10 predicted proteins | sample 1594101 | NCBI WGS metagenome assembly OJFK01 (sample SAMN05416723, study PRJEB24817) | seawater metagenome | isolation source: Sea water | place: Canada:Atlantic | collected 2013-07
GAGATTTCTGCCTGTCTCGTGGGCTCGGAGATGTGTATAAGAGACAGCAATCATTTTTAAAGTGCTAGAGTTTAAAACAATATGAATAGAAACCACTTTTTGAAAACTGCTTTTTTAAGTGGATTAGCGCTTACATATATCCCCTTAAGTTCGTTCCATTTAATTCAGGAAAAGTATAATAAAAATCAATTAATAGGAAAAGGAAACTCAGCTATAATAGGTGATACTTATACTTCAAAAATGCATAAAGAAGCTAAGGTTGCTTTTGAAAAAATGAAAGTTGCTGCCTTAAAAGATGGCATTAATATTGAAGTTGTTTCTGCTTATCGAAGCTTTCAAAAACAAAAAAGTATTTTCGAAAATAAATATAAAATATTTACTCAGGAAGGACTTACACCTATTGAAGCTGTTGAAAAAATTATTGAATATTCCACAATTCCTGGAACTTCCAGACATCATTGGGGTACTGATATTGATATTATTGATGCCAATTACCCAAAACCAAAAAGTGTTTTGAAAGAAGGAAACTTTTATGACAATGGTCCTTATTGTAAGCTAAAAGAATGGATGGATCGGCACTCCGAATTTTATGGTTTTTATGAAGTGTACACCAAAAATCCAAAACGAAAAGGTTTTAAATATGAGCCTTGGCATTTTAGTTATGCGCCTGTATCAATACCAATGTTAGAAGCTTATCAAAAGTTAGATATAAAAAGTATTCTTAAAGAAGAAAAAATATTGGGGCATGAATGTTTTACAGAAGAATTTATAGTTAAATATAAAACTGAAAATATTTTAGACATCAACCCCAAATTGTTTTAAATAAAAATTAGGAGAAGGGGGAAATGGAATGCTCCTATTACAAAAATAGAATTGATGAAATAAAGGAATCCATTATTAAATATAAAGGCCAAGAAAATAAATTTCTATTTTATAAACGATACCTCCACATTTATTGTTTCTATCTTTGCATTTTAATTAAATTATGAATAAAAAAGTACTTTTACTAATACTGGATGGTTGGGGTATTACTCAAGATCATAAAGTTTCTGCCATAGCTCAAGCAAAAACGCCCTATATAGATTCACTTTATAAAAAATATTCCAATGCTCAAATTCGAACTGATGGATTGAATGTAGGCCTACCTGAAGGTCAAATGGGGAATAGTGAAGTTGGACATATGAATTTAGGAGCAGGTCGAATTGTATATCAAGATTTGGTAAAAGTTAATTTAGCCATTAAAAACAATACCCTCAAAAAAGAACCCGTATTACAACAAGCATTTAATTATGCTAAAAAATATAATAAAAAAGTTCATTTTTTAGGCTTACTGTCTAATGGTGGCGTTCATTCACATATAGCACATTTAAAAGCCTTAGTGACTGCAGCAAATGAAGACGGACTTAAAAAAGTTTTTGTACATGTATTTACAGATGGACGTGATGTTGATCCTCATTCTGGTGCTGGATTTGTAAATGAATTACAGGATCACCTAGATAAAACCACTGGTAAGATTGCTTCTGTAATTGGAAGGTATTACGCAATGGACAGAGATAAACGTTGGGAAAGAGTTAAAATAGCTTATGATTTATTACTTTCAGGTATCGGAGAAAAGTCTACCAATGCAGTTGATAGCATTCAAAAAAGTTATACTGAAGGAATTACAGATGAATTTATCAATCCAATTGTAATTACTGAAAACGAGCAGCCCATAGGAATTATTGAAAAGGACGATGTAGTAATTTTTTTTAATTTTAGAACGGATAGAGGAAGACAATTAACTCAAGCATTAACTCAAGAATCTGTTAAGAATTTTGATTTGAACCCTATCCCACTTTACTTTGTAACACTTACCAATTACGATCATACCTTTAGTAACATCAAGGTGATTTATAACAAAGATGATCTAAAAGATACACTGGGAGAAGTATTAGAAAAAAACAATAAAAAACAAATTCGGATAGCTGAAACTGAAAAGTATCCTCACGTAACTTTTTTCTTTTCTGGTGGAAGAGAATTGCCATTTAAAGGTGAAAGTCGAATTCTTTGTTCTTCACCTAAAGTAGCTACTTATGACCTTCAACCAGAAATGAGTGCTTATCAAATTCGAGACAAAATAATACCTGAAATTAATTCACAATCTGCAGATTTTATTTGTTTAAATTTTGCGAATACAGATATGGTCGGTCATACCGGAATCATGGAAGCAGCAATAAAGGCCTGTGAAACTATTGATTCTTGTACTAAAAGTGTTGTTGAAGCAGCTTTAAAAAATGGATATACTACCATTTTATTAGCAGATCATGGAAACTGTGAAATGATGATGAATCCAGATGGCTCTCCAAATACGGCCCATACCACCAACCCTGTTCCAGTAATACTAATTGACGAAAACAACGGTTCAATAAATAATGGTGTTTTAGGTGATATTGCTCCTACTATTCTTGATTTAATGGGAATAGAAAAACCAAAAACAATGACACAACATTCAATTTTAATAAAATAATTATGAAAAATTTAAGCTATTTACTTTTTGTATTTATGATCATTTCATGCAAACAATCTTCTGAAAAAAAAACAGATATCAAAGAAATTTCAGATCATCATGAAATTAAAACAGAACTTAATTTAATGGTTCCAGATACTATTGATGAAAATATGATGCTAATTGGAGTGATCAATGAAGAAGGACTACAGAATGAAGAATTTATAGATTGGTATCAAGAAAATTATAACGATCATATCCTAGATACCGTTACGATTAAACTGATAAAGCCAAAGCTAAATGAGCTTAGGATTATAGTTTTTATGGGAACTTGGTGTAGTGACAGTCAAAGAGAAGTTGCTGCTCTTTACAAAGTATTAAAAAAAGCTGAATTTGACATGAATCAATTAGAAGTTATAGCGCTTTCTCAAGAAAAGGAGACGCCTAACCACTTAGAAAAAGGATTTAATATAGAATATGTACCTACCATCATTTTTTATAAGAATGACAAAGAAATGGGTCGATATGTAGAATTTGCACAAGATACTTTAGAAAAAGATATATTGGCCATTTTAAATCAAACTGGTTATAAACATTCTTATGAATAGGAAAAATCATATTTCATTTAGCACTTTTAATCTTTATTTTTTACGTAAATAGTAATAGTCTGTTTGCTATCCATGCAAGGTTTAATTTATCATGAGAACACTTACTATAAAAATAGTTGTTATTGAACATTATGATTTATAATTCTTATATTTCTTAACCCTGATCAATTTTTAAGGTTTGTTAATAATCTATTTTTGTTAAATAAATACGTATTACTAACAAAATAAAAAAATATTATGAAAAAATTACTATTAATTTCGATTTTAGTTTTTACCACAAATTTAAATGCTCAACGCCAAGCTCAATTTATGGAGAACGAAATTTTGGTTCAACTAAAAGACAATGTAAAAACAACTGAAGGGTTGATTGAAATCAATGCATTTTCTCTTGTAAGTTCAAAACTAATTTCAGATCCAATGAATATATGGCTTTTACGTTTTGATACTTCTGAAAAATCAGAATTAGAGATCATACAAGAACTTTACAAAAACAAAAATATATTAGTTGCTCAAAAAAACCACAGAGTGACTAGCCGTGCTACCATTCCAGATGATACGTTTTATGACAATCAATGGCAGTATTTTCAAACAAATGATAAGGATATTGATGCTGAGGAAGCTTGGGATATAACAACGGGAGGATCTACAATGAATGGCAATGTAATTGTAGCTTCTGTTTTAGATGATGGGATAGATTTGAATCATGACGATTTTGGAGACAATCTATGGACCAATGAAGCAGAAATTCCAAATAATAATATTGACGACGATAATAATGGTTATATAGATGATTATTTAGGTTGGAGCATAGTTAGCAATAGTGATAATATCACTGGAGGTGGTCATGGAACTCCAGTTGCCGGAATTGTAGGTGCTCAAGGAAATAATAGTAATGGTGTTACTGGAGTAAATTGGGATGTAAAGGTTATGGTTATTAAGAATAATTTTAACAGCAACGAAGCAGACGTAATTGAAGCATACAGTTATGCTTTAGAAGCTAGAATGCTTTATAACTCAACAGATGGTGCTGAAGGAGCATTTGTTGTATCCACAAATGCATCTTGGGGTGTAGATTTTGGTGATCCAGCAGACGCTCCATTATGGTGTGCATTATATGATACATTGGGGGAAAACGGAATATTGAGTTGTGGAGCAACTATTAATGGTAATGAAAATGTAGATATAATAGGAGACCTTCCAACCGCCTGTCCGAGTGAATATTTAATAACTGTAACGAATACAGATATTACAGACAATAAGGTAGTTAATGCTGGATATGGATTAGAAACAATCGATCTTGGTGCGCCAGGAGAAGGAGCGTATACAACTCAATCAGGAAATGGATATGGGGGCTTTGGTGGAACTTCAGGAGCGACCCCTCATGTTACAGGTGTCATTGCTTTATTATATTCTGCTCCCTGTCAAGAATTTGCTGATATAATTATGAGTGATCCTGCACTAGCGGCGAGGTTAGTTCGTGATTTTATTTTAGAAGGGGTAGATCCTAATGCTTCTTTAGAAGGTATTACCACAACGGGAGGAAGACTTAATTTGAATAATCCTATTCAAGCGCTTATGAGTAATTGTGGGTCACTTGCGACTAATGATTTTGATACTAAATCAAATATTGTTACTCTACATCCAAATCCTTCAACTGGAATCATAAACATATCTAATCAAAATGGTTTTCAATTAAATAAAGTCGCTATTTATTCTATTGATGGCAGACTACTTAAAGAGATAAAGGATATAAGCACTAACTCAATAAATATTGAGGAATTAGTAAATGGGGCCTATGTTCTTAAGATTTATTTTGAAGAATCAAATACCTTTTTAACTAAGATAGTATTAAAGAAATAAACACTACTCAGAGGTATTGAAGTAAAATGGATTTGCATAAATTTGATTAACTATCTATTGGACTTTGATGTTTTATAAAAATTAAGACTTTAATAACATTAATTTTCTTCGTAATATTACACTATAATTCAAAAATTATTTCTGAAACACTAACCATAGGAGTCGGTTTTGACAATTGTAATACCTGGGGAATGTTAGCTTGGATTAAAATTTAAAAAAATTAAAGGTGAAAAAGCTCCATAACCTAAAAAGGAAAAAACTGGTTTGGTTTTTAAAAACAATATATGATTATAGCAAAAACCAAAGAAGAAATAGAATTAATGCGTGAAGCCGCTCTAGTGGTTTCAAAAACATTAGGAATGCTTGCAGGAGAAGTTAAACCAGGAGTAACAACGTTATATCTTGATAAGCTTGCAGAAGATTTTATTAGAGAACAAGATGCCATTCCAGGATTTTTGGGATTATATGACTTTCCAAATACACTTTGTATGAGTCCAAACGCTCAAATAGTACATGGAATCCCGAACGACACTCCACTAAAAGAAGGAGATATTATTTCTATTGATTGTGGTGCCATAAAAAATGAATTTTACGGTGATCACGCCTATACTTTTGCAATAGGTGAAATAGCTCCAGAAGTTCAAAAATTACTTCGCATTACTAAAGAATCTTTATATAAAGGTATTCGTGAGTTGAAAATTGGAAAACGTACTGGCGATGTGGGGTATGCGATTCAACAATATTGTGAAGCAGAAGGTTATGGAGTCGTAAGAGAATTAGTAGGTCACGGTTTAGGTAGAACTATGCATGAGGACCCTGAAATGCCAAACTATGGTCGACGTGGAAAAGGCAAGAAATTTATTGAAGGAATGACAGTTGCTATTGAACCTATGATCAATTTAGGAACTAAGCGTATTGAACAATTAGCAGATGGCTGGACCATTTTCACTAAAGATAGAAAACCCAGCGCACATTTTGAACATGATGTAGCAATTGTAGATGGAAAGCCGAAGTTATTATCAACTTTTGATTATATCTATACAGCTTTAGGAATAGAAAGTAACGAAGAAGATGAATTTAGGTTTGACAGCTAAGTGAAAATTATATCTAAAGCACTAAACAGTATCCCAAGACCCATACTTATAAAATTAAGTTATTGGGTTAGACCTGTCATCGCTTTATTTTTAAAAGGTAGCAACTATACCGATCCCATAGATGGCAGATCCTATCGAAAATTTTTACCTTACGGATATGAAACCATTCGTGAGAATGTTTTAGCACCCGGAACTTTATCTTTAGAAAGGCATCGTTTATTTTGGTTGTATTTAAAAAATGAAACCGATTTCTTCTCCAATGGTAAAAAAATAAAAGTCCTTCATTTTGCTCCAGAGCAAGCATTTTATAATCGTTTCAAAAAAATAAAACACCTAGAATATATTAGCACTGATTTAAATTCACCATTAGCAGCTGTAAAAGCAGATATTTGTAAGCTCCCATTTAAAGACAATGAATTTGATTATATTTTTTGCAATCACGTATTAGAACACATCCCTGATGACACTAAAGCAATGCGCGAATTATATCGTGTTTTAGCACCAGGTGGAATGGGCATATTTCAAATTCCACAAGACTTATCAAGAGAAATTACTTTTGAAGACAATAGTATAACAGACCCAAAAGAACGTGCAAAGATATTTGGACAATATGATCATGTAAGAGTATATGGCCATGATTATTTTAACAAACTTCGCAGCATTGGTTTTGAAGTGTTAGCGGTAGATTATACCAAAACATTCTCCGATAAAGACATCAATAAGTTTCGATTAGCTATGGGAGAAATTATACCTGTCTGTAAAAAACATTAGTTCAATAACTTGTTTTTTAATCCTTCCGTAGCAAATACCTGCTCTTCATTATTTTGATCGTTGTAGGTAAAATAAACATCAATTCCATTAAGAGTTTCTAATATTACTTTAGAATGTTCCATGCCTAAAGCCATAAATGCAGTTGCGTAGGCATCTGCTAACGCACAAGTAGGTGCTAAAACGGTAGCACTAGTAATATCACTTTTTTCTGCTGATCCTGTAATAGGATTTAAAGTATGTACGTATTTATTTCCTGTTAACGAATCGATTCTAAATTTACGGTAGTTCCCTGAAGTTGCCATTGCTATATTTTCCAAAGCGATGATACTTGAATAACTTCTATCATTTAAATTAGAAGTTACATTTTCAATTCCAACAAGCCAAGATTTATTTTTTTCAACATTTTTACCTTTAGCTAAAATCTCCCCTCCTAATTCAATAAGGTAATTAGCAATGCCTTTAGATTCTAGGTACTTCCCAATAAGGTCAATACCATATCCTTTTGCCACCGCATTAAAGTCAATATATATTTCTGGATATTGTTTTTCTATTTTGTATTCTGAAGTAAGTTTTACTTTATTAAATCCTACAAATTTCAACATAGAATCCAAAGCTAAACTATCAATCTCTTGTAGTGGATTTGTATCTCCAAATCCATACGCATTTCTTAAAACACCAATCGTAGGATCAAAAAAACCTCCAGTGGTTTTATATACGTCAGCTGAAATATTAAAATTATCGATAAAAATATCATCTACAATAATATCGGTATTCCCACGATTAATTTTTGAAATATCACTTTCTGGAAGATAGGTACTTACCGATTTATTTACTTTATAAAAAACAGAATCAATTCCTTTTTCAAGATCAATATCATTTATAGAATATACTTGAATTGAAAACGTGGTTCCAAAGGCCTGTCCTTTAAAAAAATATTTTTGAGGCCTCTCATTTTTACAGGAAACCAGTAAAATGAAAAATAAAATCCAAATTATATTTTTCATTGTCTATCTTAATTTATTAAATTGATTATATACGGTTCTAAATTAGTCATTTACTCACAATTTTTATGTTTTATTATTAGAGTTTGTGAATTTTAGATTTGCTTAGGTGTGAAATATTCTATATGTTCGTTTCATTTTATTTCAATTAATCCCTTATACACAAAAGAATAATCCTCTCCGTTTATGACTGGCTGATTAATATCTAATCCATGCCCTAATAAAATACCAGCATAATATACTTTTGCGTTGTGTTTAATAGCGTGTTCTATAATTGGTTTTATGGTGATGTGATTATAATTATTCAATTTTTCAGAACTTGAAACGTCTCTTACTACTACAAAAGAAGTTTCTTTATTTTTTAACACTACAAATTGAGGGTTTTTTTTTAAATCTGAATTGATAGCTAAAAATTCATAACCTTCTTTTTCTAACTCCTCACCTACTAAATTCATTGCTAAATTACGTGATTCTTGTCTTGTAAGTTTTTGATTCATAACCTTAACTAAATTTTTGTGGTTCTTGGCGCAAATACATATGATTACAATTGCTACTTCTATGTAGTGTAGTAATTATATAATCTGATGAATATTTACTAGCATTTTCATCTTCAATCATAAAAAAAACACTTCTAAATAGAAGTGTTTTTTTTATGATATATTATACTATTAGTTTTCATTATCCTCCAAAATCATCAAATCGAATATTCTCATCTGGCATCCCAAAATCTTCACCCATTTTTTGCACAGCTTGGTTCATTAAAGGTGGACCACAGAAATACAATTCTATGTCTTCTGGATTTTCATGATGACCCAAGTAGTTGTCAATCACACAATTGTGAATAAATCCTACAAAACCGTCTCCTTCGATATCATTAATATCTTTTTTTACCTTCCAGTTATCTATATCTAACGGTTCAGATAATGCTAAGTAAAATTTAAAATTTGGAAAATCTCTTTCTAAAGCTTTAAAATGTTCTAAATAAAATAATTCTGCTTTAGAACGTCCTCCGTACCAATACGTAACCTTTCTATTGGTCTTTAATGTTCTGAATAAATGATATAAATGCGATCTCATTGGAGCCATTCCAGCTCCACCACCAACATACAACATCTCTGAATCGGATTCGTTGATAAAAAACTCCCCATAAGGTCCTGAAATAATTACTTTATCCCCTTTTTTCTGATTAAAAATATACGAAGATGCAATACCAGGATTTACATCCATCCATCCGCCTTTGACACGATCAAATGGTGGACTTGCAATACGAACATTTAACATTATTTCTCGTCCTTCAGCAGGGAAAGAAGCCATAGAATAAGCCCTTTCTACGGTCTCCTTGTTTTTCATTACTAAAGGCCATAATTTAAATTTTTCCCATTCAGCTTTAAATTTATCTGGAGTATCATGTTCTTCTGGATGAGCGGTAATGTCCATATCAGAAAACTTCACCTCACAGGCTGGAATTTCAATTTGAATATACCCACCTGCTTTATATCCCATATCTTCAGGGATTTCAACTACAAATTCTTTAATAAAAGAAGCTACATTATAATTTCTAACTACTGTTGCTTCCCATTTTTTAATCCCAAAAACTTCTTCAGGAATCGTAATATTCATGTTTTGCTTTACTTTTACCTGACAAGCTAAACGAATTCCATCTTTTAATTCTTTTCTTGTAAAATGAGGTGTTTCAGTTGGTAGTGCTTCGCCTCCTCCTTCTATTACGTGACATTCACATTGAATACAAGTTCCTCCACCCCCACATGCAGATGGTAAAAATATTTTTTGATTCCCTAAAGTGGTCAATAAACTATCTCCAGAAGAAACTTCAATTTCCTTTTCTCCATTAATTGTTATTGAAACTGGTCCAGAAGGTGCCAATTTTTCTTTAGTAAACAATAATAATGATACCAATAATAATATCAAAATCAAAAAGGCAACGACTGTTGCTATGACTACCCCTATTGTACTTGCTGCTAAAATCATATTATTTCTACTTTATAGTTGAAACTTCAACAATGTGAGTTGATTCAATTTTTTCTTTCTTAATACCTTCAGCTTTTGAAACAGTAGTTTCAGAAGTTGCTTCTTCATTTTCACCACTCGTTGTCAACATACCCCCAAAACTCATAAATCCTATTGCCATTAATCCAGTTATAATAAATGTGATTCCTAAACCTCTTAATGGGCCAGGAACGTTAGAATACCTAATTTTTTCACGAATAGCTGCAATAGCAAGTATTGCTAGAAACCAGCCAATTCCTGAACTAATTCCATAATTTAATGCCAAACCTAATGTTTCAATTTCGCGAGATTGCATAAATAAAGATCCTCCTAAAATCGCACAGTTTACTGCAATAAGTGGTAAGAATATACCAAGTGAATTGTATAAAGATGGTGAAAATTTCTCTACTACAATTTCAACTAATTGTACCATTGTTGCTATGGTTGCAATAAATAATATAAACGAAAGAAAACTTAAATCGTATTGTGCATACTCAGGTCCTAACCAAACTAGGGCTCCATCTCTTAATATGTACTGATCTAATAACCAGTTTAATGGCACGGTGACAGCTAATACAAAAATTACAGCTGCACCTAAACCCACTGCGGTTTTCACTTTTTTAGAAACAGCTAGGTATGAGCACATTCCAAGGAACGTAGCAAATACCATATTGTCAATAAAAATTGATTTAAAAAATAATTCTAATTGTTCCATTCTTTTTAATATTCTAAATTCAATATTTAATTTCTATCGAAAAATAATCTATTCGTCTTCTATTAAAGATGGATTTCTTGAACGTTGCACCCAAATAATTAACCCAACAATAATTAAAGCCATTGGCGATAATAACATAAAACCGTTATTTTCATAACCAAATGCATAAAGACCAGTTAATTCAATTGGATCGCCTAATACTTTATAGCCTAGTAAGGTTCCTGAACCTAATAATTCTCTAAAAAATCCTACTAGAATAAGGATTAAACCATAACCGAAAGAGTTTCCAATTCCATCAAGGAACGATCGCCAAGGTCCATTTGCTAAAGCAAAAGCCTCAAAACGTCCCATTATAATACAGTTGGTAATAATTAAACCAACAAATACTGAAAGCGTTTTACTCAATTCATAAGCAAAGGCTTTAAGTACTAAATCTACTATAATAACTAACG
>OJFK01000370.1_pt1 | contig 10972 bp, 10 predicted proteins | sample 1594101 | NCBI WGS metagenome assembly OJFK01 (sample SAMN05416723, study PRJEB24817) | seawater metagenome | isolation source: Sea water | place: Canada:Atlantic | collected 2013-07
TACACAGAGTAGATCGTCGGCAGCGTCAGATGTGTATAAGAGACAGCATCAGCATCGCCAATGTGCAGTGTGTTTGGTCCTAAATATAAGTCTCTAATTTTATTTGACGCACTACCAATATCGTATGTGTCATTTGTATCTGGTAAAATGTGTCCACTTACAGTACCAAGTTTGGCCTGTACTCTAGCATCAGTATAATATAAGTTTGTACTGCCTTCAGTTATGCTGTCAGTATCGCCACCAATTGATGCTAAGTCAAAATACGATGCGGCACCGTGTAGCATTACCTGAATGTTATCGCCAGTACTAGGCGCTGTAACAAATGTTACTGTACCTGCTGAAAATGCGTAGTCTGTTGTTGGTTTTAGTAGTATGCCGTTTAGGTAAACAAATGCACGAACGTTGCTGCCAGCCCCCGTATTGAACGCCACTGTACTGTTGTCACCAACATATTCCTTAAAGGTAAATGCGGCCTGGTCTCCACCTGTAGTACTGATCCATTCAGTGCCGGTCCATATAAACAGCTCTGCACTAGTGCCACTGTCAAACCAAAGATCGCCGCTTGCTGGGCTACTTGGGGCGGTGTCACTAAATGTTACGGCGGCTAAATCAGCCCATGTAATAGTACCTGATCCGTCTGTTTGTAAAACGTTGCCAGTACTGCCGTCAGTTGTTGGTAATGTGAATGCACTGTTGATCTGTACTGCGCCAGCCAGATTACTAATGTGTGCGTTGGCAAACTTATTATTAGCATGCCCTAGATCTTGATTATTGTGGGTCTGCGGAATTAGTCCACTTTTGACCACAAATGGTTTATTATTTGCCACGGTTCACTGTCCCCTATAGCTGTTATGTTACAACTATTTATACGTTTATGGTACTGCGGGTGATTTTGAACTCCGTGCTGTTTGTTGAAGCTGGTGTTGCTAATAATCTTACATTTCCACCATTGACATCTACGTCATAAGTTGCTAGACTATTACTACCAGTATGGATGATTCCGTACTCACTCGCATATGCACTTGTACCATCATGTATAACTAAAAGTTCAGTTACATGGTACTCATTGCTCACTGTGTCTACGGCCTGTACAACATATTTTGCACTACGGAATGTAGCAACAGCGAATGTATCAATTGCTGATTGTGTTACTGCGGCTGTTGTGCCAGTGGCTGTTGCCATAACTTGAACACCGTCAAGTGCAAGTTCAGTCTCTACTTTAACTTGACCTGTGCTATTGACTGACATTCTTTCAGTACCAGCAGTATAAAATCTCAGTGTGTCATCATCAGAGGCTTGCTCTGCTGTGATGTATGTGTCTCCATCAACATCTTTAACGCCGCCTAATGATCCCCAATTACCACCGTCATAGCCTTCAAATGTGCTGTCGTCAGTATTGTAACGGATCATACCTTGCGCTAAACTGCTTGGACGTTGTGCTGTTGTGCCAACAGGCAGTACCAAGGACCCAGTTGTATCTACTGTAATAGTTCCTGTTGAACTATCAAGTGTTCTCAAAAATGCCTTATTCCAGTTTTGTGTTGTTGAACCTAAATTGTATGTACCATTTGTGTCTGGTACGAAATCACTATTGACGTCTGCATTAAACACAACATTGTCAGTTGCATCGTCACCAATAGCGATACTACCACTTGCGCCTGCTTTTAGTGTAGCAATGCCGTCCACAGTAAGTGTACCGTCTATTTGAACATTTCCTGCAAACGTGGAGTTACCACTTGCATCTATACTAGCTCGCTGTGTGCCTGCTGTGTAAAATCTCAGTGTGTCATCATCAGCAGTTTCTTCAGCGGCAATATATGTATCCGCATCAATATCTTTAACACCGCCTAGTGAGCCCCAATTAGTGCCGTCATAGCCCTCAAACGTGCTGTCTGTTGTGTTGTAGCGTACATGTCCTTGTAATGCACTCGGACGTTGTAATGTTGTACCAACGGGCAGTTTAACGGCTGTTGTGCCACTGAACGATGCGTCTAAAAATGCCGCACTGCCATGTGCGCCTGTAAATACTTCGCCAGTATTAGTTGCATCAGGTATGTATGTAAACACACCACTGCCATTATCAAATCCAAAAAATCCAGTTTTTGCATCAGTGCCGTCATGCCAACGGAATTCAATACCGCGGTCTAAATTATCGTCACTAGCTGGTGCTGTGTCGCCGCCAAGTGTAAACACTGGATCATCAACTGTAACAGTTGTACTATTGACAGTTGTTGTTGTTCCGTTTACAATTAAGTTGCCAGGAATAGTTAAGTTTTGAACTGTGTTCCAAAGACTTGTTCCAGTATTGTATTGTAAAATGTCACCATCATTTAATATATCACCAGCATCTAATACTAAATCATCAAACTGAAATTCTACATCAAACGTGTTAAATGCTGGACCCATATATGCCATTAGCTGAGCTCCAATACACTCGCTACGGCATCACAATTTGCACTGCTTGCCGTCGCTTGAATACTATCATTTGGTTCAAGGTTAATTGGTTTATCCACACTGAGTGTTGTGTTTGGCGGTACTGGCACAGCGTCGAGTATTTTTCGACTGCTTCCACTACTACTGTCCACTAATTCTAATGTTACATTTACGTTTGCACTACCATGTGTATTTGCAAAAAACATACCGTGTATTACACTACTGTTAAGTGCTGCACCACATGTGTATACTGTGGTTGCTGTTGTGCCAACTGCGGTATGTGCATTTTTAAAACTACTTGCCATTTATTTAACTCCCAAGTGCGATCGCAAAGGCAATCGCATCCCCTTCTTCTATTCCACCACCACCGCCGCCACTTATTGTGCCGGGTAACCATTTACTTTGTGCAGCATTCCATACTAGTGTTTGTCCGTTAGTAGGTGCTACGGCTGTTGTATCAACGTCTGACAGGGCGTCTACGCTAGTAGCACCAATGCGTGTGTCAACTCGGCCATCTGTGTAATATAAATTTGTACTGCCTTCAGATAATCCGTCGGTATCTTTAGCTGTGAATGCTGTATCAAATCTGCCTTGTGTATAATAAAGGTTAGTACCCTCAGTCAGATCAGATGTTGTATTATTGCTTAAATCTTCTTCATCATCGCCAGGTATAAACGCTGTACCATCCCATTTAAGAACTTGTCCAGTTGTTGGAGGAGTTGTTATATCAACATCGCCCAAATCACCTATACTTTGTCCAGATAATACAAGTGTAGTATCAACGTCATCTGCCGCTACAAACTGTGTGCCGTCCCATTTAAGAACTTGTCCAGTGGTAATACCACTGACGTCAACATCACTAAGTGTTCCGATAGTGTTATCTTCTAATGCGCCCAAACTTAACCAAGCTGCACCATTATAACCTTCAAAAATACTTAGGCTACTGTTAAATCTTAATTCACCACCAGCAAGTGATCCAGTTCGCTGGGCGGTGGAGCCCACAGGAAGTTTTAAACTTCCAGTAATGTCGAAGTTGATATCACTGGTACTTGTGTTTATTTTGTTTAACTGGTGGTCTAAGTTAATTGCCATGTGTATTACCTTGTTTTATGTATTTATGCTCGACAGATCTTATGCTAGTACGCCAGCCGCTCCGGCTGTTCTAATCCATCCGACGGATGTATAAACCATCGTTATTGATTCGCCAACTGCATCAAATGTTAATGTTGTTCCGCCTGATATACTAGTTGGAGTAACTGTTCCAACACCGCCATTAACTGCCATTAAGATTATTTTTAATTGGCCCAATGTTCCATTGGCAAATGTATATGCGTCTGCACCAGTTGTTGTAATTTCAGTTATAAGTGATGTTACATCAATTGCGCCAGGTCCTGATAGTTGTTGTACTGTTGTGGTTACAACTGATGCGTCAACCCCAATATCTCCAGTTGCTGACAGCGTTACTGGTGCTGTTGCACTTACTGCTACTATACCTGATGCGTCAGGAAAAATAATATCCCTGTCCGCGGTTACTGTGGTTGCTTGTAATTTAACTTCAAAGTCATCTGGAGTTGTTCCTTCAAAAATTAATTTAGTTCCTTGACTAATCCACACATTGCCTGTTGGATACAATGCAATATTGGCTGGTGCTTGTATATCAAGATCGCCACTGGTGGCACTGATAATTCCATCTACATTAAGGTTACCAGTAATTTCACTATCACCATCCATGTTTATAGATTTACCGTATACTGTTCTCCAGCGTTGTCCTGTAAGACCTAAATCATATGTATTGCTCACATCTGGAACAATGTTGCTTGTAATATCCGCTGTGAATGTTATGCTATCCGTATTAGCATCACCGAAATTTTGATCTCCGCCCACTGTAATGTTTCCTGTTAAGTTAACATTGCCAGTAACGTCTAGACCTTGTTTAAAAAATGTTGTCATGTCATTATAACCCCCGTTACCAATATTTATCGATTCGCTCAAAGAAAAAGGAACCCAGGTTGCCCTGGGTTCCAATATTGACTAAAATAAAATTAGTACCTATAAACGTGAGCTTAACTGAAGTTAAGAGCGTTTGTAGTTACTGCGATTCTACTTAGATAGTCTGCAGCATTACCAAGTGATGATGCTGTGTTGTTTAGTTCTACATAACCATAACGTGTCATGAAGCTTACAACTGGCTCGAATGTATCTGGATCAAGTACTGTTCCTGAAGACATAAGTGGGATGTATGGGCAATAGAACGCCGCTGCATCTGATTCACTTGAACCTTTATAACCAACTAGTACGTCGTCGTTGGCCGCATACTGGTTTACATAAACCTTTACGCTGTTGTTTAATGTACCAACTAGTTTAGTATTTGTTGGTGCTTCAAACGGACCTTCAGTTGTTCTTGCGAAAGCTGAAGTTGTTGCAGATTGTAGTACTGTTAGTACTGTTGGGCTAACTACGACCCAGTTACCTGCGCCACGGCGTGTTCTTGCCGCAATGTCGTTTGCTGCTTTGTTGATTAGAACTGCAAGAGCTGCATGCTCGTCACCAACAAAAGTAGCTGTGCCACTTACTGCGTTTTGTGCATATGTTGAACTTGCTGTACCAGCAAGGTTCGTCAACGAAGTGATGATTTCCTGGTCGATTTCTGCAGTAATCTCTTGAGCAAGTGCTGCCATGATTTCTGCTTCAACGTCTAGTCCGTGCATCGCTTGTGCATCTTGAGCTGCTTCGAAAGTCCAGCGAGCTGATAGCTTGCGTGATTTTGCTTCGACAGTTTGTTTCAAGATTTGGATGCTCATCTTTTTACCAGGAAGTCCTTCCTGAGTTGCAGTCGCATCACCTTTACTGGTGCCTGCGTTACCTGAGTAACCGTTTGCAATTGCAAATGGGCTTAGGGCTTCATCACCAGCGGCTACGCCAGCAAATGCTTCTGCATATCGCACACGTAGTGTGTGGATTTGTCCAACAGGGCCTGTCATAGGCTGGACACCAACTAATTCGTTGGCGATAACTGTTGGCATTACACGGCGGATCACTGGTAGGATAACTTTGTTAAGAGTAGCAACGTTCCCAGCCATAGTAGCACCAGCGGTTGCACTCTCAGTGAGTGAACGTTTAGTGTTTTCTAGTACTGTTTCCATTACTGCTTTTTTGTTACCTGCCAAGCCGTCTGTAAGGGCCTCTTTGGTAGCTGACCAATTTTCAAATAGGTTTGCCATATTAGTATCTCCTTAATTAATACCGGCTAACTTTTTCAAGTTAATAATTTCGGCAGATCCAGTCTCTGACTGACGTTTCGCTTTATCACCTGTTATCACTGTATTTTTAGATACGGTGTTTTCGGTGAGCTTTGCCTTATGTTTAATAGAAACTTTAGCATCTTCTTTCAATACATTTGGAAGATACTTGTTGAATGCATCACGTAATTTGTCAGTTTTAACTGATTCTAGTAATGCTCCCATAATTTCCTTGTGGTCCTTACTTAGAGGAGCCATCATTTCGTTCATTGCGGATTTACGGTCTGTAAGATCTTTAACAATCTTAGCTGAACGCTTGGCCTCCATGATGGATACATCTTTAGTAGTAAGTTCCTGCTTTGCCTCATCTAACTGTTGACCTAAGTCAACGAGTGAACGATTCAGTTTTGCAACTTGTGTGCCTTCTGCTAGTGTACTTGTCATAAATTCTGCAGCAAATGTTTCGAAGATTTGACGACCAAAGTTATTTTCTTTAGCAGTCTGTATATCTTCTTTAAGTGTTGAAAGTTCACCTCTGAGTGTATTCTCAATGATGTTTTCAACTTTTGTTGCAGCTTTTTTAACAAAGTTAGCACGAGCTTCAGCTATTACTTTCTTGCCTTCGGTGACCATTCTGACTTTTTGCTCAACTAGTGAACGCTTGTCATCATGGAATTCGTTTAGCTCTTTAGTTAGCTGGCCGAGTACAAACTCTTCCAATTTACCAAAGTTTTGTTTTTGCGCTTCACGATCCTCTTTGAGTTCTGTGATTTCTGTTTTAAGAGTAGACATAATGAACGTATCCAGCAACTTAGCATGTTCCTTGACTGCTTTTTTATAAGCAACACGGTCTTCTGCTAGTTTAGCTTTGTCTTGTGCAAATTCATTTAATTCTGTCTTAATGGTATCAGTAAGCATTACATCCATTGCTTCTACAATCTGCGTTTTGTCATTTTCATAACGTCCTGCAAATTCTTCACGTAGTTCAGCAGTGATATTCTCACGTGCCTCAGCAAGTTGTGATTCCCATGCTTCGCTAATACCTTGTTTCACGTCTTCAGAGAGTACCTCAGAGCCGAGAATTTTTTCAATTTCTTGAGCCATATTCAATCTCTCCCTAGGTCTTTGATGAAGTTGATTACCTCACTTCGGAGGTATCTTTGTGCTTTAGTGTCATACTTTACAGCATTTGCTACGTCCCAAATTGTATTTCCACGTTTGTGGTTCATAATTTGTTCATATATTGGATCTGGATATGCACCCGGAGCACTTGGATTCGCTACAATATCTACTGTAATGATTTCAAAGTCCGACACATTTCCACTTCCATCAACGTTGCCACTGCCTCTAGAGCTGACACCTAATCTTACGCCACTTTCTAGTAACGTTTTACAAATATTACCCATGGGCGTGGGTAACATCTTTAGTTTTCCGATTCCGTCATTTCCCTTCATACTCATGTTAGTAATCATATGACTAACACGATCCAGGTTTATATTTAAATCGTCAGGGTGATCTGCTTCACCTAACACAGTATTTCCGTCTTTAATCTTCTCTTGCAGTGTGTTTACTGCATTTGAAATTTCATTAACGGGGTATACACGCTGGTTTTGGTTCTTCACACCACCCTGAATAAAAATTCCTTCCATATATAGACTCTTAACACCGTTTCTGTCATCGACAGATTCAGTAGTAATAGCTGCTATATTAGGTTGTACAATTTCTCTCAGTGGTGTAAACATAATCAGTTATCCCTTTACCGCACGTGGTTTGCCGGCCTCTTGTGGTCCGTCTACACCCATGGGTTTAGCAGTAGGAGCACTACCACCAGTTTCGTCCGAGTCTCCAGCGATGTCGATTGGCTTACCGTTGCCAAGTGTTTTATCACCTGGGCCTGTTGGTGAACCAGTACTGTCGGAACCGTCAGTGTGTGATACACTTACAGCCTTCATATCAGCGCCTTCTTCTAACTCTTCTGAGTCTGCATCGTCTGATTCAAAAGCCATTTCTTCAACTTCTTCTTCAGCATCCATATCCATTTCTGGTGCTTCATCAGCTGGTGCTTCTTCGTCACCAGTTAATTCTGCAAATGCAGCCTTTAGTTCTTCAAGAGCGTCTTCTACGTTCATCATGGCGTCTTCTACAGCTGGTGCATCGCCTTCCATGTTGTCGTCTTCGTCGCTCATTTCGTCTGACAGGTCCATCTCTGCATCGTCGTCATCGTCTTCGCCGAAAACTTCTTCTGCTTCAATTTCGTCTGTTGCATCTTCGATGTCGCTAATGAAGTCAGCTTCACTATCACTTACGTCGATTGTTTCGTCCAGGTCTTCTTCTTCAACCTGATCCTCGTCTTCTTCGATCACGTCTTCTACTTCCGCATCTTCTTCGATTAAATCAGCGTAAATTTCACGTGATTTTTCTACAAAGATATCGTGTAGTAGATCAGAGGCTTGTTCAGTCTCCTCGTTGATCACTAATTCGAGGACTTTTTCTAGTTTTGTTTTACTATCCATTTTGCGTTACTCCTCAATGATGTGACACAGCAATATAATACAATGTTACAAAGTCAATGTTATTTAGTAACCAATGCGTTTTACTATGAAAATAGCATAGAAAAACGCAAAAACTGGTATTATAATGAATTGACCGCTGTGCTAAGTAATTATTCTGCTGGTTTGCCGTATATCTGACCCAAATCATTTACTCGTTCCTGCTTCTCCAAACGCTCTAATTCACGCTTTTTACGCAGTTTGTTTAAATGATTTAACGTTAGTCTGTTCTTACGGGTGTCGTCTATTTTGGCAGTATTGAACTTATCGTCCTCAGCCTCATAGTATTCTCTCAACTCACGAAACTTCATGTTTCATCTCCTGTGTCGGTATCAGCTTCATCTCCACTGATTGGTGATTCTCCGTCGGCATCGTCGCCTAAATCACCCTCATCGTCCATACTAAAGTCTCCACCGACGTCTCCGCCGTCTAAGCCTGGTCGAATGCCAACGCTACTTAATCCGCTTTCGTCTCCGCCAGCTGATCCACTTGCGTTTGGATTTTCTTCTTTCCACATGCTTTCATTCTCTAGGATCTCGTCTTCACTAAGACCAAGATATTTCTTAAGAATAAAGCGCCTGCTCAAGTAATCTACCCCGTCTATCTGGTTGAATACTCCAGCTCTTGCATTGTCAATTTCGATCTCTCTGTATTGACTAAAGCTCTGTGGTTCAATAAACCGCAAATCAAACAATCCGCTTTCAATTTGAAAGCCACGTTGTTTAAGAAACAGTTTAAATTCTTTATCAAAAATTGGTTGTATAAGATTTTGCAAACGTTGGCAATACTTTGTAAACCTGTGTTCTTGAATAAATGCTGTACCAACACGTCCGTCACTATATGATGCACTACCATCTTCAGGTCCAGTAGGCAAGTAACTGCTGGGCACACGCAATGCTCGTAGCATTTTGTTTGTAAAGAATTTTAAATCGTCAATCTCACCCAAGTTAGTACCGCCTGGTAACACATCAACTTTACTACCCCTGCCTTCAGCAGTTTGTGCAAAGAAATAGTCTTCCATAATACTAAGTGGATTGTACTGAGCATCCATTACATTTTGCCCACCGCCTGTTTTGTTTGGAATACGGCGTTGGTGGATTTCGTTCTTAACTCTTTCAACAAAGCCCATGGCTTTGTGTGGAGGCATGTTGCCTACATCTACGTAAAATACACGGCGTTCTGGCGCACGTTGTACACGGTAGATAATAATAGCATCTTCCAATAATTCTTTTTGCTTGTATGTCTTAAAGATTGGATCAAGTACACTTGTACCAAAAGGCCAGTTTATGTCCATGCCTTCAGTCATTGCACAATGAACCATGTGTTCAGCATTAACAGCATATTCTTGCATTTCAAGTCCGCCACCACCACTATTACTGGTGCCATGGCTACGGCCTTCAAGGCTGGAAAATGCGCCAGCAGATGTGCCTCCACTAAATGTGTTGTTGTGCTCTAGTGGTTCAGTTGCTGTTTTATTTTGTAAGTTTAGGTCTAAGTTCTTAACAATATATTGCTCAGGTCTTTTGCCTTCGCTTTCGTTAACAACTACCTTGAGTACATCTTGTGGATTGACATACATTAGTTCCCATGTTTCTGGGTCACGGATAAATGGTTGATCGCCGTACTTGATGACATTACGGAAAGTTTTAAACATCCGCTTGTCCCAGTCGTTTAGATTGCACCACTGTTTTAATGCTTGTTCGAGAATTTTGCTTTCACTCTCGCTTGGGTCACCTTTGTATACAAACTTAAAGGGTGTTCCAGTTTCATCATCAAACTGTGTGCTAAATTCAGCAATAGTGTCTAGGGCAGCGTTAATTTCACTGTCCATGTCCATTTGGTCGTACTGCATATAGCGTTCGACTCTGTTTGGCATACCGCTGTATACCTCAGGTAGCCAACTTTGAAACCGGCTAGTGCTTCCGCTACTGCCTGCTTGTCTGTTGCTACTTTTGGTTTCCTTGCCTTGGTATACCGTGAAGTGCTTTTTCCAACTCATGTGTTTTATCTCTTTATTTTATATGTTACTATATTTATCACTATTTGTCAAGTGCTTATGCATTAGATTCAATAGTATCAGTCTGTTTTCTTAGTAATCTATTATTTTCTTTAAGGGCTGCAACCATTGCCTCGCCTTGATCGGATGTCATTGAGTCAGGCTTAATTGGATTAAGGCTAGATTGATCGTTTTTATTAGCTTCTGGTTGCGGCTGTAGTGTGGTATCTGTTGATATTGACGGCGCTGGTGTGGTGCCATTCATCATGTCACGTATTTCTCCAGCTCTATTAATTTTTTGTTTTTCACGCTCTGTGAGTAGATTTTCATCAACAGCTTTGCCATTAATACTTGTAGGAACATGGCCCTCTGCTGTGAATTTTACATTTCCATCACCAGTATCAACATTCATTTGTTTTGCTAATTCAGAAGCACGTGCAGTTTTATATCTGTCATCTCGCTCTACTCTACGTAATCTTCCTTCAGCCGATGCAGCTCTAGCTTGTGCTCGTTCATATGACGCTTGGGTGTCTGCATCTTTGTATCCGTGAACATCCACCATTTCACCAAATCCGTCATCTTTTTGTCCAATAACTTCTGTTGGGCCTTCGCGTTCTTTAAAATTCTTGAGACTTTGATTTATTTTTGTTTGCTGTGCTAGTAGTGTTTTGTGTGTACCTAATATAGTTGAAACTTGTGTTGCTGGCTTTGCTGGCGGTATTACCACATCCACTGGGGTTACTACTGGAGCTGTC
>OJFK01000372.1_pt1 | contig 10966 bp, 8 predicted proteins | sample 1594101 | NCBI WGS metagenome assembly OJFK01 (sample SAMN05416723, study PRJEB24817) | seawater metagenome | isolation source: Sea water | place: Canada:Atlantic | collected 2013-07
ACACAGAGTAGATCGTCGGCAGCGTCAGATGTGTATAAGAGACAGGTATTAACTTGAGCTAACCCGTGCTGTATTGAAGCATTTATATATAGGTGAGTATCGATGAACCAACAGATTGGCTTATTTCTGTTTAGTAATGATTTACGTCTTGATGACAACCCAGCTTTAGCACTGGCTGCTTCTGAGGTTGATCAATTAATTTGTCTTTACTGCCTAGACCCCAAGCAGCCACCTTCAAGCTTGCGTGCTCCAAGTAATTTATCAGCTCATCGCCAGCAGTTTTTGTTTACATCGATCAACGACTTGCATAATAGTCTTAAACAACTTGATCAGGGGCTCATGGTCACGACTGAGTCTGCCCTTGATATTATTCCTCAGCTCATTACTCAGTATAATATCGGCCACATTTATGCGAGTGAAAATGCGGGTTATTACGAAAAGCAACTTTGGCAGCGTCTAGCTAAGCGTTACCCTTTTATCGAATTTAAGCGCCTTGCCAGTCATACATTGTTTACCCAATCAGACCTGCCTTTTGAACTCACAGAGTTGCCAACCTCCTTCTCTAAGTTCCGTAAACTTGTTGAGCCTCTATCGATTCAATCCCCCTTGCCCCCACTTAAAATCATGCCCCCTAGCCCAGTAACTCCAATACCCCCACTGCCAAAGTCAATGGCTGTGACTCAAGCTCCATTGTTTGAGGGTGGCGAGCAACAGGGGCGTTTGCATCTACAGGGTTATTTTGACTCGAGCCTAGCCAGCCATTATAAACAGACTCGCAATGGCCTTGATGGCAAGGATTATTCCACCAAATTTTCCCCATGGCTGGCAAATGGAAGTCTATCAGTGCGGCGAGTGATTGACTGCTTGCGCCAATATGAGCGTGATATAGAGGCTAATGACTCAACTTATTGGATTTACTTTGAGCTACTGTGGCGGGAGTATTATCAGTGGTATGCACACCATTATGGTGTTCACCTTTTTAGTGCCAAGGGTATAAAAAGTAGCAAACCCAATACTAGCTTCTACCCTGAGCGTTTCCAAAAGTGGTGTCATGGCAACACCCCTTACCCTATCGTGAATGCCTGTATGAGGCAGCTCAAGGCTACAGGTTATATGAGTAATCGTGGTCGCCAGTTGGTGGCCAGTTGCTTCGTGCATGAATTGGGCTTGGACTGGCGCTATGGGGCAGCTTACATGGAGCAGCAATTAGTTGACTATGACGTCGCTTCTAATTGGGGTAACTGGCAGTACCTTGCGGGCGTGGGTGCAGACCCTCGGGGTCATAGGCGTTTTGACTTGGCTAAACAAACTCAAACTTATGATCCGAAACAGCTCTTTATTAAATACTGGGGCGCTGATAAAAATGCACCACCGCTGGACTCTGTAGATGCGGCTGACTGGCCGATAATGAGCCCCTAACAAGGAGCGCTTCGAAAATAGCTAAGCTCAAGCTTTGATGGATCAGTTTTTGGGACTAGCTTTTTTTGCTATACATCAAATCCCAAACCCCATGCCCCTTTCCTTCGCCACGGCGCTGGAATTTGGTGCTAGGTCGAAAATCTGGTTGTGGTGAATATTGTTCATGGCCTGCTCTATTGCTATAGCCTTCAGCAGGTTCCATCACTTCCATCATGTGCTCTGCATAAGGCTGCCAATCAGTAGCCATATGAAATACACCTTCAATAGATAGTTTTTGACGAATGTCTTGGGCAAACTTGGGTTGCACAATACGGCGCTTGTTATGCTTTTTCTTATGCCACGGGTCTGGAAAAAATAGTTGCACACCAGTTAAACTTTCATCTGCAATACACTGGGCCATGACATCAATAGCGTCATCACAAAAAACCCGGACGTTACTGAGCTCTTGGGTGGCTAGGTTGTTGAGTAAGCGGCCCACGCCCGGTCGATGGACTTCAATGCCAATGTAATTGTTCTCTGGCATGGTGGCAGCCATGGTGGATAGGGAATCACCCATACCAAAACCGATTTCCATAATCACGGGGTGGTCATTGCCAAACAGTTCAGTAAAATTTAACAGCCCCTGACTGACTTCTAATCCATAAAACCCCCAATAGTTTTCCAAAGCATGCTCTTGGGAGGGGGTCATGCGACCTGCACGTTTTACAAAACTGCGAATACGGCGAGGATTTTCAATATTGGAAGGTAAATCAGTAGGCATAAAATTGATCTTAATATTAATAGAACGGCTGAAGCCCTATTTTACCTACTACGGATCAATAAATCAGCATGATCATGGCGTCTATAGCAGAGCAATTTGATACAATATGAACAATATTAATTGTTCACCGTGTTATTGACGCCTATGACGACTCTCCGTATTGCCACCCGTGAAAGCCAACTCGCCCTTTGGCAGGCCCATTTTATTAAGACAGAGTTAGAACGTCACCACCCAGATCTCACTATTGAGCTACTGGGCATGAAAACTAAGGGCGACAAAATACTTGACGTGCCGTTAGCAAAGGTGGGCGGCAAAGGTCTGTTTGTTAAAGAGCTAGAACAGGCTATGCTGGAGGATCGAGCAGATATTGCGGTGCATTCTATGAAAGATGTACCTATGGATTTTCCACAAGGCTTAGGCTTGGCTGTGATATGCGAACGAGAAGATCCCAGTGATGCTTTTGTGAGCAATCACTTCAAACACCTCGACCAACTGCCCCATGGTGCTAAAGTAGGCACCTCTAGCCTGCGTCGACAACTGCAAATTAAAGCGCTGCGGCCTGATCTTGAGTTATTAGACTTACGTGGTAACGTGAATACCCGCTTAGCCAAATTAGATGCGGGCCAATACGATGCAATCATCCTCGCAAGTGCGGGCTTGATGCGGCTTGATTTTCAACACCGTATTCAAAGTCGATTAACTAACGAGCAATGCTTACCGGCAGGAGGGCAGGGTGCAGTCGGTGTTGAGTGTCGGCTAAATGACAAAGTGACCCGTGCATTGTTAGCCCCTTTACATGATCAAAATTCAGCTGATCGAGTCATGGCTGAGCGAGCACTGAATAAGCGTTTAGAAGGTGGCTGTCAGGTGCCGATAGCCTGTTTTGCAGAGTTGGAGGGAGACCAGCTTTGGTTGAGAGGTTTGGTGGGTGAAGTGGATGGCAGTCAAGTGATTACCACAGAAATTAGAGGCTCGAGATTGGATGCTGAACGCCTAGGCATCGCTGCAGCAGAGGACTTATTGTCTCAAGGTGCGGGTAAAATCCTACAGGCCATCTACCATGCTCAGTAAATAAGTGATGACAGGCATGAGGGTGTTGGTGACCCGACCAACGGCACAAGCCAAGGTAATGGTCGAGTTATTGCGCAAGTATGAATTTGAGGTGCAACATCTGCCCTGTTTGCAGATAGTGCCTGTGGATCCTCAATCAATGGATGGCTTGCAATGTAAGCAGTGGGCCATGGATTTGGATAATTTTGACCATATTATTGTGACTAGCACCAATGCTAGCAACTATTGGCTCGACTTGGCTGAGAATTATTGGCCCCAATGGCCTCATGGCGTGAACTGGTGGGCTCTGGGCGACGCTACGCAAGCTCAATTAATGGCGGCAGGTATTGTGGCTGGCAAGCCTGATGTGGGTGATACCAGTGAAGATCTGCTGACTGAATTATTACCCCGTATCAAAAATCATCAAAAGGTATTAATCGTGCGCGGTTGTGGTGGCCGAGAGACACTCTCTGACGCTTTGGTAAAAGCTGGGGCTAAGGTCAATTATGCCCAATGTTACCAGCGAGAAAGACCTGCAATTAATCCTGAGCGAATGCTGAGTGTAAATGAGTTTGCTCCTCAAGTGGTGATACTACAAAGTGGTGAAACATTAGTTAATTTTGATCACTTGCTAAGTCACCAAGCTTGGTGTGATAAACAGCGTACGATATTAGTTTTACCCAGTGCACGAGTGGCAGAACAGGCTAAAATATTAGGCTACCGTGTATTGCTCACTAGTGGTAGTGCTAGTAACCAAGCAATGTGCGATACTTTAGTACAGAAAATACAGAAATAAGTGCCTTAATCAAACTTACCAAACAGTTATAAGGCATAGTGATAGCAGGCCGTTAGGCCGCTGAAAAAGGATGCTCAAGCAGTGACACAAGACTCAAGCAAAGCCAACCAAGATGGGCCTAAAAACGCAACTGAAAACGCCCCTGAAAAGGTGTCAGATAAGGCTTTAGATCACGCTTCAGAAAAAAAATCACCGGCACCTAAAACGGCTCCCGCGGCTAAAGTTTCTAAACCTGCAGACAGAGCAAGTGTGGCAAAAACAAAGCCTGTGGGCCGCACCAACCAAGTCAAGTTTGGCCTGTTATGGGTCGTAGTGTTGCTACTCATTGTTATGGTGGCGGGTCTAGGTTACTGGCAATGGCAAGCACAATCACAAAGAGCCGCCCTCACAAACGATCAAAGTGGTCAATCTGACAACTTACAATACTGGCAGCAGCAACAACAAGGGTTGGCAAAAAAGCTAGATGCTTTAAGGCTTTCAAACGAGGTTGCACTGGACACCATGAGCGTGCAACAAACAAACTTGGAAAATAACCAAGCGCGCATGGATGAAGCTCTAGTTTCAGCACTAGAAGCGGTGGCTAAAAATCAATTAGATGAGGGTCAGGCATTACCCCAGTGGGAACTGGCAGAGGCCGAATATCTGTTACGACTGGCCAGCCAACGTTTAGCTATGGAGCAGGCGAGTGAGTCTGCTGTTGCTTTGCTTAAAGCAGCGGACATCATTATTAGAGATAGTGAGCAAGTCGGCACTTATGGGATCAGGCGAGCAATTGCTGCAGACCTAGCTGCGCTTTCTTTGGTCCCAAGTGTGGATGTTGAAGGTGTCTACGCGAGTCTTGCAGCCCTTTCTAGTTTGGCCGCTCAGCTTACTTTCATTCCACCTCAGAGCGACCTAACCCTGGTGCCGAAGATAGTGCCAATTAATGCTCAGTCAACTGCTATGCCGGCATCAGTGAATACCAACGATTGGGCACAGTCCATGTGGCAAGGTGTTAAACACGTGGGTGCAAATGTATGGGGCGAGTTAAGACAACTGGTCAAGGTGCAGTCTCGTACCCAAGAGGATCAACAGTTACTCACCCCAGCAGCCGAGCTATTGGTGCGCATGCGCATTGAAATGGCATTAAGCCAAACTCAAGTCGCCCTGTTGCGCCGCCAACAAACCATATATGACCAATCCCTGGTCAGCGTAAAGCAGCTCCTAGGGCAGTATTACCGATCCAGTGATTTGGTTTCCCAAGCTATATTGACTCAGATTGAGATCCTAGAAAAGGTCAAGGTATTGGTAAATATGCCTAATATCAATGGCTCTCTGACCGCTTTGCAGGCATTTATTAGCACCTTGCATGAAACCCCAACTGAGCCTTTGGTGGGAGAATAAAGCATGCGTTTTTTACTTCTCGTTATTTTATTGGTATTGCTAGGGGGTGCCGGACTGGGCACCTTAATTAATGTAGACCCTGGATATGTGTTGCTAGCATGGGGTGACACCAGTATAGAAATGAGTTTGTGGGTGTTATTGTTTGCTGTGGTCTTGTTATTTGTGACCCTGTCTTTGAGCCTGCGCTTTATTATTGCATTAAATCTACCTTTTAGGGTGCTGGGTAGCTGGCAGCAGACGAGTCGGATCAAACGCATGCAGTTGCAAACCCGCCAAGGCCTGCTGGCTCTGGCAGATGGCCAGAACGTGCGGGCAGAAAAGAAGCTAGCCGAACTTGCGCCAACCACCAGTCAGCCTGTAGTGGTGTTGCCTGGGCTAGCAAGAGCGCTTGGCAGACAGGGCAAGATACCAGAGGCCAAGACGGTACTAGACAAACTAGTGGTGGATTTCCCTGGAGCACAACAATTAGCCTATTTGGAGCTAGCTGAGATCTGCCTTTATCAAGGTGACGATGAAGGCGCTTTGGACCCATTACAAAGTTTACATAAGCTGAACCCTCAGCACGCGGAAGCTAATCAATTATTGTTAGATCTGTTGCAACGTCGACAAATGTGGTCCCAGCTCATTAGTTTGTTGCAGGTGGTTGGTAATTACAGCCAATTGAGTGAAGAGCAGTTAGCTCAGCAGCAACAATTAGCCTATGGTCGGGCCTTCAGTGACAGCCACAGGCAGGCAGGAAGTGCCGCCCAAAGTAGTTTGGATGAGCTACAAGCACTATGGAAAAAAGCGCCACAGAGTATTACTAATCATGGCCCAAGCATTATCAATTACGTTAAAGCAATGGCTCGTATTGAAGGTGATTCAGCCATCCATACGCAAAAGTTCATTGAACAAATACTTAAGCGACTTTGGCTGGAAGAGTTGGTGCTTGAGTATGCACATTTACCCCTAGCTGATTTACAACAAAGCTTAGCAAAGGCTGAAGCCTGGCAGGATATCTCCAAAGATAGTGCGGCGTTGCAACTTACATTGGGTCGCTTATGCAGGCGCTTGGAGTTGTGGGGTAAAGCACAAGACTATTTACAAGCCAGTATTACCTTACAAGAGAGCAAAGAGGCCCACGCAGAAATGGCCCGATTACAACACAAAATGGGTCATATCGATGTTGCCATAGAACATTATCGTCTTGCGAGTGTATTTTAAAGTTGACTCTTGTGTCCGCTTGATACAGACTGTGTCCATTCCAGCGTGACTCTTCGTCTTATCAGCTGGAAAACGGGCTGACTTAGCCTTTCGACTCCACTAAATTTATTTACTCTCCCAGCGCACTGGCGCGCCTCTACCTATGAATCTAACTGAATTAAAAACTAAAACTATGCCTGAATTGGTCGAGATAGCCCAAAGTATGGGTCTTGACAACATCGCCCGATCACGCAAACAAGATTGTATATTTAGCATTCTCAAACGTCACGCGAAAAGTGGTGAAGACATCTTTGGTCAGGGCGTGCTAGAAATCCTGCAAGATGGTTTCGGCTTTTTGCGCTCTGCAGATGCATCTTATTTAGCAGGCCCTGATGATATTTATGTGTCACCCAGTCAGATTCGTCGGTTTAGTCTGCGCACCGGTGACAGCATAGATGGCAAGATTCGCCCACCTAAAGATGGTGAACGATACTTTGCCTTGCTCAAAGTGAGTAGCATTAACTTTGGGCCTCCTGAGGAGGCTAAACACAAGCTGTTATTTGAAAATTTAACACCCTTGTTCCCAACAGAGCGATTAACCATGGAACTGGGTAATGGCTCCAGTGAAGATTTAACGGCTCGTATCATTGATTTAACAGCGCCCATGGGCAAAGGCCAGCGAGCTTTGATTGTGTCTCCGCCTAAAGCAGGTAAGACCTTGATGCTGCAAAATATTGCACACTCTATCACCCGTAATAACCCAGATTGCCATTTGATTGTGCTACTCATCGATGAGCGTCCAGAAGAAGTGACCGATATGAAGCGCTCCGTGCGCGGTGAAGTGGTCGCAAGTACGTTTGATGAGCCACCCTCACGCCATGTTCAAGTCGCTGAAATGGTAGTAGAAAAAGCTAAGCGCTTGGTAGAACACAAAAAAGACGTCATTATCTTGTTAGATTCAATTACTCGTTTAGCACGTGCCTACAATACAGTGATTCCTTCATCTGGCAAGGTATTGACAGGTGGTGTAGATGCCCATGCTTTAGAACGTCCAAAGCGCTTTTTTGGTGCCGCTCGAAATATTGAAGAAGGGGGCAGCTTAACTATTATTGCGACGGCTCTCACTGAAACGGGTTCCAAAATGGACGAAGTGATCTTTGAAGAATTTAAGGGTACGGGTAACTCAGAAGTCCATCTGGACCGGAAGATCTCTGAGCGTCGAGTTTTCCCTGCAATCAACATTCGTAAATCATCGACGCGTCGGGAAGAATTATTAACCCGTGATGATGAACTGCAACGCATGTGGATTTTGCGTAAGTTGTTAGATCCAATGGAAGATGGTCAAGCCACTGAATTTTTATTGGATAAGCTTAAAGGCGTCAAGACTAATGAAGAGTTCTTCATGTCTATGAAGCGCAAGTAACTCGCTTAAGTCATGGAGTTAGGTAGGCTATGAGCATGAAATACAAAGACCTCCGTGACTTTATTGTGGGTTTGGAAGCTCAAGGTGAACTCAAGCGCATCACGACAGAGGTGGATCCGTACCTCGAAATGACCGAAATCTGCGATCGTACTCTGCGCGCAAAAGGGCCTGCTTTGCTGTTTGAAAATCCTAAAGGTTACGATACTCCAGTATTAGCTAATTTGTTTGGCACACCCAAACGAGTGGCCCTTGGTATGGGGGCTGAAAGCGTTGAAAGTTTGCGCGATATAGGCCATCTTTTAGCCTCATTGAAAGAACCAGAGCCACCCAAAGGCTTTAAAGATGCCTTAGGCAAGCTACCCCTCTATAAAAAAGTTCTGCATATGAGCCCTAAGCTCATCAGTAAGCCACCATGCCAGCAATATGTCATGCGTGGTGATGAGGTAGACCTGAGTAAGTTACCCATTCAAACCAGTTGGCCAGAGGATGCAGGGCCGTTAATTACATGGCCTTTGGTGATCACTCGGGGACCCAATAAACAGCGCCAGAATTTAGGCATCTATCGTCAACAAGTCATCGGTAAGAACCGTTTAATCATGCGCTGGCTATCTCATCGAGGTGGGGCTTTAGATTTTCGAGAATGGAAAATAGCTCATCCCGGCGAAAACTTTCCGATCGCTGTGGCCTTAGGTGCCGACCCTGCCACTATTTTAGGTGCGGTCACACCAGTGCCAGATACCTTGAGTGAATATGCCTTTGCAGGGCTATTACGTGACAGTAAAACTGAAGTGGCAACCTGCCTGACTAATGACTTGCAAGTGCCTGCTAGTGCAGAATACATTTTAGAGGGTTACATCGCCCCAGATGACATGGCAGACGAAGGCCCTTTTGGAGATCACACGGGCTATTACAATGAAGTGGATAGTTTTCCAGTATTCACTGTGACCTGTATTACCCATCGTAAAGACCCTATTTATCACAGTACTTACACCGGCCGTCCACCTGATGAACCCGCTATACTGGGCGTGGCGTTAAACGAAGTTTTTGTGCCACTTTTACAAAAACAGTTTCCTGAAATTACTGATTTTTACCTGCCGCCTGAAGGTTGCTCCTATCGCATGGCAATAGTGACCATGAAAAAGCAATACCCAGGTCACGCTAAACGAGTAATGATGGGCGTTTGGTCTTTTCTACGCCAGTTTATGTACACCAAGTTTGTTATTGTGACTGACGATGATGTTAATGCTCGTGACTGGAAGGATGTAATATGGGCCATGACCACCCGCATGGACCCAGCACGGGATACCTTGTTAGTAGAAAATACACCCATTGATTATCTCGACTTTGCTTCACCTGTTTCTGGTTTAGGCTCTAAAATGGGCATGGATGCCACCCATAAATGGGAAGGCGAAACCACCCGTGAATGGGGCCGCACCATCACTATGGACGAGTCTGTCAAGCAGCGTATTGATGAGCTTTGGGATGAGTTAGGTATAATGCCCAGCGACCCAGACGGTCAATAGCCCTCAAGTTTTGCGGCCCCTATGCTTAGGCTTATGATGGTCAGGCTTATTATGCTCAGGGTCGCTGGGGTTAGGTCGCTTAGCTTGGTCCACTATTTTGACTGCTAGAACGACTGTTTATGCTCCGTGGTAACGGCGCACCTGCCCTAAACGAGCCAGTTGATCTAGATCTTTGAACGGTCTGTGGGGTCCCTGCAGAGGAGCTTGTAAGCTGTTCGATGTGCGAACACCCATATCGATTCAAAAATCAACGCAAAGCGTATAGTGAGGCACTTGGGATATTTTGAAACCCTAGCTTAGATCAAACACTTTCGAAATATCACTAAAAACTATAGGCTATAAAAATAATAGGTAGATAAATGAACCAGTACATTTTAACAATTGATCAAGGCACTACTAGTTCGCGGTGTATTATTTTTGCAAAAGATGGCACTGTGATTAGCTCTGCCCAATATGAATTTGAGCAGTATTATCCAAATAATGGTTGGGTGGAGCACGCCCCTCAAGATATTTTGGATACGGTGATTAAGGCCTGTCGTGAATGCCTAGCCAGTAGTGGCCTTTCAATCGAACAAATCAGTTGTGTTGGCATTACCAACCAGCGGGAAACGACTCTAGTGTGGGACCGAAAAACGGGCCAAACTATTTACCCAGCAATTGTCTGGCAAGACCGTCGCACAGCAAAACAGTGTGAAGCACTCAAACAAGCTGGCCAAGAGGCCCTAGTTACAGAGCGCACGGGACTTTTGTTAGACCCTTATTTCTCTGCCACTAAGCTGAGCTGGATTTTGGATCATGTGGAGGGTAGTCGTGATCGAGCAGAGGCTGGAGAGTTAGTGTTTGGCACAGTTGATACTTACTTGATGTGGCAACTGAGCCAAGGTCAAATCTATGCCACTGATGCCACCAATGCGTCACGCACCTTATTGTTTAATATCCATGAACAATGCTGGGATAAAACACTGTTAAAAATATTTAATATCCCTGAGATCATGTTGCCTGAGGTCAAAGACAGTGCAGCGGACTTTGGGTATATGGGGGAGCATGTTTTAGGCCTAAAACTACCCATTCTAGGGGTGGCTGGTGATCAACATGCGGCTCTATTTGGACAAGCCTGCTTTGCCCCTGGCATGGCCAAAAGTACCTATGGTACGGGTTGTTTTCTAATGCTCAACACGGGAGACAAGCCATTAGCCTCCACCAGTAGGTTACTCACTACGGTTGCGTATCGGCTAAATAATAAGCCCGTGTATGCCATTGAAGGTAGTATTTTTGTGGCGGGAGCAGCCATCCAGTGGCTAAGAGATGGCCTTAAGTTGATCAATAACGCCAGTGAAGTTGAAACGCTGGCAAAAGAGACTCCCATTGACCATGGCGTTTATATCTGTCTCTTATACACATCTGACGCTGCCGACGATCTACTCTGTGTA
>OJFK01000373.1_pt1 | contig 10941 bp, 7 predicted proteins | sample 1594101 | NCBI WGS metagenome assembly OJFK01 (sample SAMN05416723, study PRJEB24817) | seawater metagenome | isolation source: Sea water | place: Canada:Atlantic | collected 2013-07
TTCTGCCTGTCTCGTGGGCTCGGAGATGTGTATAAGAGACAGTGCTAATACAGAATATTTTACTAAAAAATCAGCTTTTATTAATTCAATAGCATAATCTACTCGATAGCCATTTAAAAAACTTTTCCAGTTATTACTCGTATTCTCTTTAATAATTGCTGTAATTATTTTTTGTTTTAACCCCATTCTATTACAAATCATATCTAAACTTAAATTCTTATTTAAAAATAAGTTTTCAGTTTTAAACAAATGTTCAAGTTTTTTAAAATTATCTATATTAATATTAACTTCAATTATATTAATTTTTGTTATGAATGGAATATAGAATAGTATGCTCGGATTAATAGAAAAAAATAAAAATGACAACACAATAAAAAAACTCGCAAGCGTTATCGGAACCCAACCCTTTCCATCGCAGTTCGTGATCAATGAAAGAACTACAATCGCCACAGCCTATGCTATGGCTCAGTTTATAAATGGAGATAATATTGCAGGGAGTTACCCTGGTTTGCAAAATGCCGCTGCAACATCGCAAAATCTTGTAAATATTATGGATGGAAATATTGCTCCGGTTCTCAACCAAACTCCAAATGGACCTGAAACTGAAACACTTGGAAAATTCAATTCCTTGTCAAATATAATCGCTACCTGTTTAGAACAACCTTCAGAATGTCCTAACCTCTTTGCTATTTCTAAATCACCAGAAAATGACCTTCCAAACAATACTTTACAGGCGGCAATTAATATAGCACATACCCCTTGGCGCCAGGAAAATGTTTCTCTGCTATATAATTTTTCACTAAACTTGGACTTGTACGAACCAATCCTGGAGTCGAATCCCGACAACTGGACACTCGCGCTTAGGTATGTTGGAAATGGACAGCAACTCGATGGTCCTGGAAATATTGCCTTTGATAAAGATGGTAATGCCTGGGTAGCTAATAATTATAGTTATGGCTCTAGTACATCTAGCCAAGTTTGTGGTGACACTAACCTACTTAGATTTACTCCCACGGGGGAGGCTTTTCCCGGTTCGCCTTATCAAGGTGGAGGTGTATATGGAGCTGGTTTTGGTGTCACAATTGATACTGGAGGAGATGTCTGGGTAGGAAATTTTGGTTTTAAGGGAAGTGAATGTCCTTCCCCATTAGGTGATGATGATACTGCCCCTTTACTAAGAAGTACTGTTTCCCATTTTAATTCCGATGGAATAGCAATATCTCCTGATGGAGATTTCTATGCCGATCCAGTAATAACGGGAGGCTATCCTTTAGTGCCTGCTTTAACAGAAGCTGCCTGGCCACAAGGGATGGCAACAGATGAACAGGGTAATATATGGGTGACCAATTGCAATGCTGGTAACGTTACAAAATTTATCAATGGCGATCCGAATCAGCGAATTGTATATGATGATATCGATTTAGAAATTGCTTTTGATATTACCATCGACCCCTTGGGGAATGCATGGGTGACTAGTAACTACAACTCTTCCGTTTGCATCATCGATACTGAGGGCAATACTCAATTGTTAAACAACGCTGGTCTTACAAAACCAATGGGTATTGCAAGTGACAGTCAAGGCAATATTTGGGTGGCCAATTCCGGAGTAGTGACTCTTCCTTGTGGTTATAACACTGCACAAGATTTAATTGAATTTATAATTGGAATCGCAGAAAACGAGCCCGCTACAGGTGCCTCAGTGACCATGATTTCGCAGGGTGGAACTATGGCAACAACCTATAACGGAGGTGTTTATTTGCCTTGGGGTATTTCAGTGGATGGCGACGACAATGTATTTGTAGCTAATTTCAATGGAAAACGCTTGAGCCATATAGCCGGTGCAAACCTCTCCAGCTTACCACCAGGGTTTAATACAGGTGATCCTATTGCGCCGAATGGCGGTTACGCGTTCGACGGTTTTGTTCGATGTACAGGCGCCCAGGTTGATCCATCTGGAAACGTGTGGGTTACTAATAATTGGGATATGGTTCCTATTCAAACAAATCCGGGTGGTCATCACTTGGTTGTATTTATAGGGCTTGCGGCACCTGTAAAAACACCTTTAATAGGTGCTCCTAAAAGACCTTAAGCTATAAGATTCATGAAGTAAAGTAAAACTACTTTGAAAAAAAAAGTTTACAATACAGTAACTATTTTTGAGAAATAAGTAAATAAAACTTGATTTTTTTGCAAAAGCATATCTTCTGTTTTAAATTTGTTGAAATAGTTGTTTTGCATCATATTATTTTGGACTATATTGTCATCCCATTAAATTGTAAATATAATCATGAAAAACTTACTGACATTAACTGTATCTATCTTATTAGCTTCGGTAGCTTTATCTTCTTGTAAAGAACATAAAAACACCAAAAAAGATACCTCTATTAATGTAAGGGTTCTTACTGCAGAATCAGTATCCACAAATAAGGAAATAGAATATAGTGGTAATATACTACCATATAAAACCATTAAGCAAGGTTTTATGGTTGCTGGAAAAATTCAAAGTGTATCTGCTCAAAATGGAGATTATATAGAACAAGGTAAGATAATCGCATCTCTTGATCCAACGGATTATCAGTTTGCGGTGGATGCTGCACTAGCTCAATTCGATGATGCAGCGAAAGAATATGTAAGACTCAAAAGCATGTATGACAAGGGTAGCTTAACTCCGTCAGATTATGATAAGGCAACAGCAGCAGCAGAGGAGGCTGAGGCAAATTATAACTTCAAGAAGAGTCAACTAAGTGATACAAAATTATATGCAGCGCATTCGGGCTATTTAGTATCTGAAGGAATTCAGCCAGGAGAGGTAATTTCGCAAGGCATGCCATTATTTAAAATCGTATATACAGATATAGTTTATGCCGAAGCAAGTATACCTGAACAAGAAATAAATTTATTTTCCGAAAATATGATTGTTGAACTTTATGCCCCTGCATTAAATAAATACTATTTTGGGACGATTGAACAAATAGAGGCTGTTGCAGAAAAAACTTCAAGATCTTTTCCTGTAAAAGCAAAAGTTACAAATGTTGACAATCTTTTGAAACCCGGTATGATTGCATTTATGAACCTTGAACTTAGAGAGTCGAAAGGTATCATATCAATTCCTGCCGAAGCTGTAGTTACCGACGCAAATGGACATAAATATGTATTTACTGTAAAAAATGATACTTTAATAGCTAAACAACGAGTAAGTTGTGGAATTGCAATAGATTCTAATGTCAAAATTCTTAATGGATTAGATTCTGGTGAAATAATTGTAATAGAAGGGCAGACCAAATTATACAGAGGAGCTAAGGTTAAAATTATTAACTAATATTAACTGAGACTTAAATCCTATGAATATTATAAAGTCATCTCTTAAACATCATCAGATATCATTAATATCGATCCTAATTATTTTCATTGCTGGGATTTATTCATTAAGTACCATGTCTCGTCGTGATTCTCCAGAAATTACAGTTAGGCAAGCATTGATAGTATGTTATTATCCTGGAGCAAAAGCGGTGCAAGTTGAAGAGCAGGTAACTAAGCAAATTGAAGATAAACTTTTTTCATATGCAGAGGTAAAAAAAGCAAAGACCTATTCAAATTCTTATGACAATAAGGTAGTCTTAACTGTAACTTTAGAAGATTGGGTGAAAACTCCAGATCTTTTTTGGGAACGTTTAGGACAGGGCTTAAATCAGTTAGCGAATACTAAATTGCCAGACGGAGTGTTAGGACCATTTGTTAATTCTGATTTTGGTGATACAGTGGCTATGTTAATTGGAGTTGAATCAGAAAAAAGTTCCTACAGTGAAATTCAGGAATACATAGGAATTCTAGAAAATTCAATTCGCCGTATTCCTGCTACTTCAAAAATAGATAAGCTGGGATACTGGTCGGATGAGATACAGGTAACTGCTAGTTCTGCTAAACTAGCACTATATAATATTCAGATAAACGACATAATCAATATACTTAAAAGCCAGAATACAATAAAATATGCTGGATATATCGAGTCAGATTATTCTAAAATAAATCTACATACAACAGGTCTTTTTAAAGAAATTGATCAGATTAAAAATCAACAAATTGGTGAAACAATAGAAGGATCAATAATACGCTTAAAGGATATTGCTACAGTAGAAAGGAAACAGCAAAATCCAACTGAATATATTCGTATAAATGGCAAAGAAAGCAACACCATGCTGCTATCTTTACAAGCGCAAAGTGGGTATAATATTGTTGATTATGGTAAGGAAGTAGATAGGGTAATTGCAGAATCTAAGAAATTACTTCCTTCTGATATAAATATTACCATAATTAATAACCAGCCTGAAACTGTAAAAGAAGCAGTCGATGATTTTTTAAGAGAATTTATAATAGCTGTAGTTGCGGTAATCTTAGTGATAATGATATTATTACCATTTAGAGTAGCTATGATTGCATCTTTTGCAATACCTATTTCAGTTGGTATGACGTTTTCATTTTTAAATCTTTTTGGAATTGAATTACAGCAGGTATCATTAGCGGCATTGATTGTTGTTTTAGGAATGGTAGTAGATGACGCTGTAGTAGTAATAGACAATTACATATCAAAACTAGATGAAGGAATGAAAAGGTTTGATGCTGCATGGAAAGCTGCTTCTGAATTTTCCATGCCTATGATTTCTTCTGCCCTAACAATTATAGCAGCATTTTTACCTTTAATTTTTATTTTAACTGGAGATACAGGAGAATTTATATATTCACTTCCAATAACCATTGCAATAGCAACGACATGTTCTTTAATTGTAGCATTTTTCCTTACACCATTTCTAGCTTTTCTTTTTATTAAAAAGGGACTTAAAAAAAATGAAAAGGAAGAAGAAAACAAAAAAAAGAAGTTCTCCTTGCTTAATTTTATACAAAAGTACTTTGATAGGTTGATAAACTTCTCAATGAAATATAAAAAAATAACTCTTTTTATTGGTCTTGCAGTAATACTTCTAGGGGTGTTTTTTATGAAGTTTCCTAAGCAGAGTTTCTTTCCAAATGCGCAGAGAAGTCAATTTGTTATTCAGGTCATTGAACCTATGGATACAAAACTTGAGATTACAAATAGAGATGTTAAGAGGATTGAAGAAATTCTAAAGAAAGATTCGTCAATAACATCATTTTCAACCTATGTAGGAACATCCGCACCAAGAGTTTATTACAGTTTTTCTCCTGTTTTTCCGCAAGAAAGTTATGGAATGATACTCGTAAATACTGAAAATACAGAACAAACAGTCTCATTATCGGCTAAATATCGAGATGATCTACAACATATTCTACCTAATGCTCAGGTAGATGTGATGGAGTTTTCTCAGGGGACTCCAGTTATGTCTGCCGTTGAAGTTAGAATTTCTGGAGATAATCACAATGAGCTCAAAAGAATTGGAGAAAGCGTAAAGAACGTGATGAGAAATACGGAAGGGACTAGACTTGTTGTAGAAGATTTTAAGAATAACTTTTTTATTGATGTTAATGTAAATGAAATCATTGCGAATCAAACAGGTTATACTACAGAAATTATTGCAGATCTGCTAGCATCAGGCTTCTATGGAGCACCTTTGTCAACTTTTTGGGAGGGAGACGATCCCATACCAATAACATTTATGTTTGACAAAAAGTCCAGAGAAAACTATAATGATATTATGAATACATACCTGGGTTCGCCAATTACAGGTCAATATAATACCTTAAGAACAATGGCAGAAATAGCTCCAAAATGGCAATTTGGTATGTTGACTAGGAGAAATGGTATTCCTACTTTAACAGTAGGGACTAAATTTAAAAATGGATATTTATCTGCAGATATTCAGGCTGCAATAGAACCAGCCATAGATACTATTCATTTAAAGCCTGGTTACCAAATGGAGTATGGTGGTGTCGTTGAAAGTAAGAACAAAACCTTTGGAGAAATGATAATGGCATTGATAATAAGCATAGTGATTATTTTTATTATTTTACTATTTGTTTTTAAAGATATCAAGCGACCATTGATAATAATGATTTCAATACCTCTAACATTATTTGGGTCAATGCTCGGCCTGATAATCACAGGCAACGTATTTAGTTTTACTGCTTTTGTAGGTCTAATTGCATTGTGCGGAATTGTTATACGAAATGGAGTTATAATGGTAGAATATAGTGATGAACTTTTTGAAACTGAAGGTTTATCTAGAAATGATGCTGCGACTGAATCTGCCAAAAGAAGATTGAGACCAATATTTTTAACTACAATGGCTGCAGCCATAGGAGTAGTTCCAATGATCGTAATGAAAGATCCAATGTGGGCTCCACTAGCTAGTGTTTTTGCATTTGGAATAGTATTCTCAATGGTCGTTAATTTTATGGTTTTACCAGTTTTTTATGCCTGGTTTATAAAATCAGCAAAAAGTATTGAAAATAAATAATACGCTCTTTATGAATCGGATTTTGAATATATTTATACTAACTATCTTTTTTAGTTTTTCTGCAAACCTAACTTCCCAAGTAATGGGTAAATTAACGCTGGATGAGGCATTGGAAATGGCTCTTAATGAAAATAAACTAATAAAAATATCTCAACAACGCATCCTAGGTAGTGAGGGAAAGCTCAGTGAAATGAAAAGTAATTATTTTCCCAGAATTGAAATACAAAGTGTTGGCGCATACAATAGTGACCCAAACTTATACATTAATAAAGGTGATTTAAATGGGCTATACAATCAGCTTTTGAATGATGGGCTTATTAATGAGGATTTTATCAATAACCACCCGCTTCCTTCACAAAAGGTTACTATTTTGGGGGGTAATAATTTTGCAGTAAAATCAAATGCTGCTATTTATCAACCTATAACTCAGCTAACATCAATTAATACAGGTAGGAAAGTTGCAGAGTTAGATGTTGAAATAAGTAAATTACAATATGATGGTGTAAAATCAAAAATAAGACTTGGTGTAAAAGAATTATTTTATGGAATCCTGATTCAGGATGCAAAAGTTAATGAAGCGCTACAAGAAGTTGAATATAAAAAATCCGAATATCAAGATGCTACCAATGCTTATGAAGCAGGTGAGTTGTTATACCTGTATGTTACGTCTGCCAAAGCAGAGGTTTTTGAAGCAGCGCAAGATTTATTATATGAAGAGAACCTAAAAGATCAATATATCTCCTCCTTTAACCAGTTAATAGGCGCTCAATATTCTTATCAACCAGATTTGGAATTACCCATTCTAGACTTTGAACCTGTTGGAGAAATACAAGAATATTACATACAAGGTTCTGAAAAAAATTATGGACTGAAAATTGCGTTTGCAGACCTTGATAAATCGGAGTTGGGAATCACAGCTGCCAAGAAAGCATTCATTCCAGAGTTATCCTTTTTTGCCCAGTATTATTATAATTATGGGATACCCTTGTATGCGAACCAATATTTACTTACAGGACTGAATTTCCAATGGACTTTAATTGATTTTGGTGAGCGCGCTTCTGTTGTAAAACAAAGAAATGCTATCTATAATGAAGCTTTGGATAACCTAGAATACAAAATACTTACATTACAAGGTGAAATACAACAGGCCTATAAAAATATTAGTTATGCCGAATCTTTAATATTAACAGCTGAAAAGGCTTACGAAGCAAGAGAGGAAGAGCTTATACTTACCATAAATGCTGTTGAAGCTGGAGAAGCATTATCATCAATGATGTTTAAAGCGAGGGCAGATATGTCAGGCGCAAAAGCGGATAAACTAGCTGCAGAATTAAACTATCAAATAGCAGTGGCTAAATTAAATAGTTTGGTGGGTGAATAATAGTATTATCTAGTGTCAATTTTACGCGTATAAATTCTTAGTAACGCCTCATTAAAATTATAAACTTGAAGATCACAAACTTTATCTTCACATACATAATAGGTGGTTTTTTACACAATATTATTTATAAATTAAAATGTTTTCAGTAGATAATTACACAAAATTGAAGCAAGTAAGTAAATAAAATTATGACTCTGTTGTAACCATTACCACAAATTTAAGAACCTTTAAAAATAATATTTGTGAATTCATTAGGATTGTTTTATGAATTCATTAGGAGTACAATCACTTTATGTAATGTATCTTGTTGCTTATAAGGTTCATCGGTCAGCTGAATCTTATGTTGTTTGATTATTTGAATTGTTGTTATGAAAAAGAGTGTAGCTTTAGTTAGTTATGCTCTTTTCTTTATATATAGCATCTTCGGCGTAGTGGTTATATAATGTGAGAACCTTATTTACATACTTTTATACTTGCTTTTTTCTTCTTAAACATTACTGCCATTGAATACTTCCATGCTTTTCTAACAAAACTTCATTCTATATTATATATATTTACATTATAATATACACAAGGCCACTAAGTCGAAGCCCAATTGTCATTTATCAGTATTATTGGTGTATTTATATTTTAGAAAATATTTCAAATAGTAATTATAATATATCCTGACAAAGTATTTTATATTTTGATATAATAAACTAACGTAGATTAGCATTAACAATAAGAAACTCTAAATGAATTATCTTGCTCATATTTACCTTTCCAACGAGAATGAAGGGATTACTATTGGTAACTTTATTGCAGATGAGATCAAAGGTAAAAAGTACACTGCATTCCCAAAAGAAATTCAAAAGGGAATCCTTTTACATAGAGGAATTGATAGTTTTACAGACTTCCACCCTACTGTTAGATTAAGCACTAAAAGACTGCACAAAAACTATGGCCATTATAGCGGAGTAATTGTTGATATTTTATACGATCACTTTCTAGCAAAAAACTGGAATAATTATCACGAGCAACCTTTAGAAGAATACATTGAAAAGTTTTATGAATTATTGCGCAATAGTTTTAATATCTTAACTCCAAGAATTAAAAGAATGATGTCCTATATGATTTCAGATAATTGGCTTCTTAGTTATGCGACGGTTGAAGGAATTAGCAAGGTATTAGTAAAAATGAATAGACGCAACAACAATACCTCTAACATGAATTTTGCAGTGATAGAATTAGAAGAATATTATAAAGAATTTGAAAATGAATTCACCTCTTTTTTTGAAGAATTAAGAATTTTTTCTAATCATAAAATAATAGAATTAGAAAATTTATGAAAAAAATAATTATCCTATTACTAGCCATACTTATCTTTTCTTGCAAACAAGAAAATAAAAAAGTAGCAGTTGAACAAAACTTAACTTTAGCAAACGTTAAAAAAGAAATTGTAAAAGAAAGCGTTATTGTAGATAGTGCAATGGTCGTTTCTGCCAAAGAAGAAGCTTCAAAAATTGGAATCCAAATACTTAAAAATGGCGGGAATGCTTTTGATGCTATGGTTGCAACCGAGCTTGCCTTAGCAGTATCCTTTCCAGTAGCTGGGAATATTGCTGGTGGCGGATTTATGATATACAGAACTATAGAGGGAGAAATCGGAGCACTTGATTATAGAGAAAAAGCTCCAATTCATGCTTCTAGAAATATGTATTTGGATGAAGACGGTGATTTTATATCCAATAAAAGTAAAGTAGGTGCCCTAGCAGTAGGAGTTCCTGGTACCATTGCTGGTATTTTTGCTGTTCACAAAAAACTAGGTTCTTTACCCATTGAACAAATTATAGCACCCGTTATAGCATTAGCTACCAATGGCTATGTCCTTACTGAACAACAAGCAAAGAGAATTACTTATTTTAAAGCGTCTTTTCTTAAAACAAATAATAGTGAATCATTATACACCAAAGAATACAAAACTGGAGACACTATAAAAAATATAGCTTTAGCAAATACCTTAAAAAGAATTTCAGAAAATGGCAGGGCTGAATTCTATCAAGGAGAAACCGGAAAAGCTATCGTAGATTTTTTACAATCTAAAAATGGAATTATAAGCATGGAGGATTTAAATGCATATGAGGCAGAATGGAGAGCGCCTATTGTTTTTAACTATAAAGATTTAAGAATTATTTCCATGTCTCCACCATCAAGCGGTGGTATTTGTTTGGCTCAAATATTAAAGTTTATTGAACCTTACCCAATAAAGTCTTATGGACATAATAGCACCAAAACAATTCAAATTTTAACAGAAGCTGAACGTAGAGCTTATGCCGATAGAAGTTTTTATTTAGGAGATCCTGATTTTATTGATATACCTATGGATGAATTGATAAGTGATGAATACTTAAAAGGTCGCATGGATAATTTTTCTTTTGATAAAGCTACTTCTTCAGATAGTTTAAGTCATGGTATCATTCCTGGATATGAAAGTGATGAAACAACACATTATTCAATTGTAGATAAATTTGGAAATGCAATAGCGGTAACTACAACATTAAATGGTGCCTATGGTTCTAAGCTTTATTCCAATAAATTAGGGTTTTTCTTTAATAATGAAATGGATGATTTTAGTGCAAAACCAGGTGAACCAAATATGTATGGATTAATTGGAGGAGAAGCGAATGCTATTACCCCTCAAAAAAGAATGCTGAGTTCTATGACTCCAACCCTTGTAGAGAAAAATGGAGCTTTTTGGATGACATTAGGTACTCCTGGCGGAGCAACTATTATAACTTCAGTACTACAAACCATTTTAAATGTTTATGAATTTGATATGAATATGCAACAAGCGGTTGATGCTCCAAGATTTCATCATCAATGGTTTCCAGATATTATTAGATTTGAACCCAATTCTTTTCCTAAAGATTCTTTAAATTATTTAAAAATAAAAGGTTATCAAGTTATAGAAAACAACTCAATTATTCTTGGAAAAGTTGATGGTATTAGAATATTAGCCGATGGAAAACTAGAAGGAGGAGCTGATCATAGAGGTGATGATACCGCTATAGGCTATTAAAATTAAACGTTTTACAATTTTACACTTTACAGAATTTAAATTACATCAAATTATTTTATAAATAATGATTTTCT
>OJFK01000383.1_pt1 | contig 10720 bp, 8 predicted proteins | sample 1594101 | NCBI WGS metagenome assembly OJFK01 (sample SAMN05416723, study PRJEB24817) | seawater metagenome | isolation source: Sea water | place: Canada:Atlantic | collected 2013-07
TGTATAAGAGACAGATCCTACGTTAATTATAGTACCATTAAATCCAAATTGATTTACTTCCCATGGGTATTTGAAACGACCTCCTAAGTCGGTTACAAAATTACCTTTTAATCATCATTTTAATCTTTTTTTAAAAAGAACGTAAAATGCTCTTTTATCTTATTAAATTTGTAATCCTTAAAAGTGCTAAGGAAACTAATACTAAATAAATATTTTAGAATGTATAGAAGTCATACTTGTGGTGAATTAAGAGAAAGTCACATTAATAGTTCGGTAACTTTAGCAGGATGGGTACAAAAATCAAGAGATAAAGGATTTATGATTTGGGTAGACCTGCGAGATCGTTATGGAATTACACAACTAATTTTTGATGAAGAACGTACTTCTAAAGAGCTAATTGAAAAAACTAGATTATTAGGTAGAGAATTTGTAATTCAAGTGCAAGGAACTGTCATTGAAAGAGCTTCTAAAAACCCAAAAATTCCTACAGGTAACATTGAAATTTTAGTTTCTGATTTTACGATTTTAAACAGTTCACTTACACCACCTTTTACCATTGAAGATGAAACAGATGGTGGTGATGATATTAGAATGAAATATCGCTATTTAGATATAAGAAGAAAACCTGTAAGAGAAAATCTTATTTTTCGCCATCAAGTAACTATGGCGGTTCGAAACTATCTTTCTGGAAAGGAATTTATTGAAGTTGAAACTCCATACCTTATAAAATCTACTCCTGAAGGAGCTCGTGATTTTGTGGTTCCTTCACGAATGAATGAAGGTCAATTTTACGCTTTACCTCAATCCCCACAAACTTTTAAACAATTGTTGATGGTAGGTGGAATGGACAAATACTTTCAAATTGTAAAATGTTTTAGAGACGAAGATTTAAGAGCAGATAGACAGCCAGAGTTCACACAAATTGATTGTGAAATGGCTTTTGTAGAACAAGAAGACATTTTAAATATTTTTGAAGGATTAACCCGTTATTTATTAAAAGAAATTAAAGGAATTGAAATTGATAAATTCCCGAGGATGACCTATGACGATGCAATGCAACGGTATGGGAATGACAAACCAGACATTCGCTTTGGAATGGAGTTTGGAGAATTAAACGAATTTGCAAAACATAAAGATTTTACAGTTTTTAATACTGCAGAATTAGTAGTTGGTATCGCAATTCCAGGTGGGAATAGTTATTCTCGAAAAGAAATTGACAAACTTATAGACTGGGTGAGAAGGCCTCAAGTTGGTGCTTTAGGAATGGTGTATTCTCGTTGTAACGATGACGGTACTTTTAAATCTTCTGTAGATAAATTTTACGATCAAGAAGATTTAGCAAATTGGGCAGAAGTTACAGGAGCTAAAACTGGTGACTTAATTTGTGTGCTTTCTGGTGAAATCAATAAAGTTAGAGCACAATTAAGTGCCTTGCGTATGGAACTTGCGGATCGATTAGGACTTAGGAAAACGAATGAATTTGCACCATTGTGGGTACTTGATTTTCCTTTATTAGAATTAGATGAAGAAACTGGTCATTATCATGCAATGCATCATCCATTTACAGCTCCAAAGCCAGGGCAAATAGATTTATTAGATACAGATCCTGGAGCGGTAAAAGCAAATGCATACGATTTGGTTTTAAACGGAAATGAAATTGGTGGAGGTTCTATTAGAATTCATGATAAGCAAATGCAAGCAACAATGTTGCGTCATTTAGGATTTTCAGAAGAAGATGCCAAAGCACAATTTGGGTTTTTAATGGATGCTTTTGAATACGGTGCACCGCCACATGGAGGTTTAGCATTTGGACTGGATAGATTGGTAGCAATTCTAGGTGGCCAAGAAACTATTAGAGATTTCATTGCGTTCCCAAAAAATAATTCAGGACGAGATATAATGATAGATGCACCTGCATTTATAGCCAATGAGCAATTAAAGGAGTTGAGTATTAAATTAGACATACAAAAATAAATCTCAGGATAATGCCAATTAAGATGTTGTCTTTATTTATTGAGAATTAATCATAAAACAATTCATTATTGGAGTGAATTTGATGAAGATAATATACTATTTTCGGTATATTATGTTTAAAATTGAAGTTATTTATTTCTCAAATGAATAAATTATGAAATATTTTTTACAATTTCTTATATTATCATCTATCACAGGAATCTGCTATGGATTATATTTAAAACCTGTAAACACAGAAACTGGTGATTTGTTTGTTGGATTATCATTGGTTTTATTAATCTTTATCACAATGCCAATTTTTATTTATAGAAGATGGAAAAATAAAGATGTTAAAGATTATATGTTAACCAAAGAAAACATAGAAAAGATGCGAGATTATAATGATTCTAAGTGATTATTTTTGGATAAAATGATGATACAGGAAATGAGTCTTTTTTTTAATTTAAATTTCTTTTTTCAATAAAAAAATTTTTAATAATTTGAGAAGATTTCTCTTCTAAAACACCTCCGCTTATCGTTGTTTTTGGGTGCAACTTTGTCTTTAGGTTTATACAACCGCGTTGCAGATCTCTTGCTCCATAGACAATAGCTGATATTTGGCTCCAAAATAATGCACCTGCACACATTTGACAAGGTTCTATGGTCACATATAAAGTACAATCCAACAAATACTTGCCTCCTAAAAAATTTGCAGCAGATGTAATAGCTTGCATTTCAGCATGAGCAGTTACGTCATTTAAAGTTTCTGTTAAATTATGCCCCCGAGCAATTATTTGGTTTTCACAAACTATAACTGCTCCAATCGGAACTTCCCCTTTTTTATAGGCTTCTTTAGCTTCAATTAAAGCTTGTTTCATAAAGTAGGTGTCGTCGTAAGGTGGTATCAATTTTCTTGTTATTTATTGTCGGACATGAAGTGATTCAAAATAACAATAGTTAATAGATGAACTCCATATAAACAACATTTGTTCGCAACGAAAATACAAATTAACCAAATAACAAATCTATAATAACTGTATCTTTGCAAAGTGCCAAATTCAATTTTAGATACCATCCAATTCCCTAAAGATCTTCGAAGAGTTTCGCAGCAAGATTTACCAAAACTTGCTAAAGAAATTAGAGAAATGATTATTACCATGGTAGCAACCAAAGAAGGTCATTTAGGTGCTAGCCTTGGGGTTGTTGAATTAACCATAGCACTTCATTATGTTTTTAATACTCCAGACGACATTATCGTATGGGATGTAGGACATCAAGCTTATGGGCATAAAATATTAACTGGCAGAAAATCTAATTTTAATACCAATCGTCAATTAAACGGAATTAGTGGTTTTCCAAAAATTGGTGAAAGTGAATTTGATGCTTTTGGTACTGGTCATAGTAGTACTTCTATTTCTGCAGTTTTAGGGATGGCAATAGCCTCTCGATTAAAAAAAGACTTTCAAAAACAACATATTGCTGTTATAGGTGATGCCTCTATTGCAAGTGGAATGGCATTTGAAGCTTTAAACCATGCAGGGGTTACTAACACCAATTTATTGGTTATTTTAAATGACAATGCTATTGGTATTGATCCAAGTGTCGGTGCTTTAAAACAATATTTGTTAAAAGTAACTTTAGATCAAACTCCTAATACTGATAATATATTTGAGGCATTAAACTTTAATTATTCTGGTCCAATAGATGGTCATAATTTAAGTGTTTTAATTTCAGAATTAAAGCGTTTAAAAAATAGTGAAGGCCCCAAATTATTACACATTATCACAAAAAAAGGAAAAGGATTAAAACAAGCAGAAGAAAACCAAGTACTTTATCATGCTCCTGGTAAATTTAATGCTATAACTGGAAATTTACATCCAAAAAAGGAAATTAAACAAGCACCAAAATATCAAGATGTTTTTGGAAAAACATTAGTCGAACTTGCCACATTAAATAAAAAAATAATAGGCATTACTCCTGCCATGCCAACTGGAAGCTCTCTTAAATATATGATGGAAGAATTTCCAGAACGTGCTTTTGATGTTGGTATTGCCGAACAACATGCAGTTACCTTCTCTGCAGGAATGGTTACACAAGGATTTATCGTGTTTTGTAATATCTATTCTACTTTTTTACAAAGAGCCTATGACCAAGTAATTCATGATGTGTGTTTGCAAAACTTGCCGGTAGTTTTTTGTTTAGATCGGGCTGGTATGGTTGGAGAAGACGGAGCAACACATCACGGAATATTTGACATCAACTATTTACGGTGTATTCCAAACCTCATCGTTTTTGCTCCTAGAAATGAAGTAGAACTTCGAAATATGATGTATACAGCTCAATTAGGTTTAAAAAATCCTATTGCAATTAGATATCCACGAGGAAGAGGAATGTTAATAGATTGGAAAGAACCTTTTTCAAAAATTGAAATAGGAAAAGCTGTTTCTATAAAAGAAGGTAAAAGTATTGCAGTTTTAACGATTGGCACCATAATAAATAATGTCATTAAAGCAATTGAAAATTGCCTTATACCATTTGAAGTTTCTTGTTATGACATGCGTTTTATAAAACCATTAGACGAAACCCTTTTGCATACTATATTTAAAAAATACAATACCATTATTACTGTTGAAGATGGAATCCTTTTAGGAGGTTTTGGAAGTGCTATTTTAGAATTTACAGCCAAAAACAATTATAGCACTCCTATCAAAAACCTTGGTATTTCGGATGAATTTCCAAGTCAAGGAACCATTGATGAGTTACAAGAAATCGCTGGAATTTCCTCCAGTAAAATAACCCAAACTTTAAATTATTACCTATAAAAAAAACTGTCTTTTAAAAAAGACAGCTTTTTAAATTAATTATAATTGCTCTTATTATTTAGTTGATAATAAGTTTTGCTGTATGACTATAATCAGCACCTTCGATTTGCATGATATACATTCCTGCACTTAAGTTTTGAGCATTTATAGAAACACTGTTTTGTAAATTAACATCACTGTTATGTACTTTTCTAACGTTGATATCATAAATGGATACGTTAGCATCTCCAAAATCTATCAAAGATTTGATATTGATATTTCCATTTGATGGATTAGGATAAATAATAAAGTTAGTATCTAAATTAGTATCATTAATCCCTAAAGGAACACAACCTTCAGGAAGATCGAAAGCTGCCGTATTACCGGTAACACTATTTGAAGAACCTTGAATAGCACTGAATCCAAGTCCTCTTCTTGCAAAAGCATTCCATATAATACATCTATTTGCTCCACCATATGCAAGTTCATCAGCTTCTAAAATAGCATCTCTTCCATTAACGAATCCAGGAGAACAAGGTTGTAATTTCATACCATCGAGGATTAATTGCATCGCAATATTGTTTCCTCCAGTACCATTATACATGTCTGCATCATATCCATGTTCAGCAATTAAATCCCAATTTAAATCCCATATCATTGTTGCCCAGATTGTTCCAACTGCATGAACTTGCCCTCCAGTGGCTGCTAAATTTTCATACGTAAGTGGATTAATACTCATGCTATAACTATATGGATATTGACGAATTCCACCGCCATTTGCAGGTTGTCCAATCGCATAAGTACCTATACCTCTTGCATCATCTGCTTGATCACCATCCTGCATAGTTATCATTAAACCTACCCAGTCACTCCAGCCTTCTCCCATTTGTTGAGCATTGTTTAAACAACCTGTGTTATTTGCACCTCCTGTTAAACGGTTTGAAATTCCATGTCCATATTCATGAGCAACAATACCATTATCAAGATCTCCGTCAATCATTGGACCTATCGTTACACCATTGATGGTGCCGTTAACCGTTTCGGTTAATAATTCTTCTATGATGTTTTCACCATCAACATCAGTTACCATAAATAATGGTATCGTTACTTGATCTCCTACAGCTCCTCCTCCCATTGTAATGGCTTCACCTCCTACGTTATTTACCATAATTACCGCAACAGCGCCTTCATTTTGAGCTGCTAATGCTTTAAAACCAAATTCACATACACCCCTTCTAATTACAGCGATTTTTCCATCTAAGGCTGCTCCATTAATAATAGGGTCACAAGCGTCATTAATATCTCCTGTACTTTCATCATCTTCCACTAACACTAAATCTTCTGTTAAATCAACGATTTCACCACCGAAAGCTGCCGGAATTCCGTTATAATCTCCAGCTAAAGGACCATCATTTATGGTTAATAGAGGTCCAGAAGTTACTGCTCCATCCCATAAAAACATAGTAATTCTTGGTTTACTTCCGTCTGGCGGAGTTGACATTGTTGCATTATTCATTCCACTTCCGTCTTGTGCATCGGCATTTACATAATCATTACCTATTCCACCAAGACCATAGTTATTTTGTTGAAAATTTCCACTAGCCTCATTAAATCCATATTGATAATATATATCATGCATCATGTTGCTCCCGTAAAATAAATTAACGATAGAAGCATCAACAGAAAGATTTGGGTTTTCATTAAAATCAAAGGCAAAATCAAAATTTAAATCAGGTCCGCCATCTGCAGAAGCTCCACCAGTATTAGTTCCGCTGATATCTTCTTTTGCCCAAACATTGTTTCCTCTGGTAATTTCATATTCTGCTCCTGGACTACCATTGGTATCATGCCAGCCATAAGGAGATCCAGCTCCATCTTGTGATGGGTCAGCTACTAATGCAGATGGACCATTATTTGGGCTTTCGAAAGGGAAAGGCCATACTCTGTATTGTGTTCCTCCTGAAGAAACCATCGACGCTTCGTCTTTAGGAAATAATATACTATTTTCTGTATGAGCTAAGTCAGAATTACCTTTGTGTTCTCCAAAACTACAGCTAACAACCCAGTCTCCTATATTTAATATAGTTCCAGTTACAGCATCTACACGTACACTATAATAATGACTTGCGTCTAATACATAAATACTAAAGTCCCATGCTAATCGCAATGAACTGTCTTCCGTTTTTTGGAAAACTAATTTTACTGGAATATTGTCTAAAGAGATACTCCCACTAGAATACACAAAAGAATTTACAGAAACTGTTTCTAATAATTCAAGATTTGTAGGGCTGTTGATACCTATTTCTAAAGCTGCATTCCCAATTGCTGTGGCAGCAGAAATAGCAGGTGTTGTCGTGTTAACTTTTTGTGACACATCTTTAGAAAAAGATAAATTTGCATTTTTTACTTGTCCATTTTTTATTGCAAAAGACGAAACTGAATTAAATATTTCAATTCCTTGGTATTGTTGAACAACATAAACGTTTTCAACATCCATACTTTTAGAATAACTATGTCTGTCAATAGCAATATCCTCAATATCTTGAGTCTGTAAACCTAATTGTGATTTGTTTGAATTTAAATATGTATTTATAGAGCTACTAAAGTCCTGTCCAAAAACAGAGCCAGCTACCATAAATACAAACATGTAAAGTAATTTTTTCATAGGGCTTTTTATATTAATTATATTTCTGTAAATATAAAACATCTAAACTTAATAATACCCTACTTAATTAATAGAAAATACTTAAAGTCAATTAATTGCATAAAAAAACTGATTTGCTGTCAATAATTACTTTTATCTTATAAGTATCTTTTCTATTAAAAAAAATTAAAGATTTCCATTAATTTTTTGGAATATTAACATGGCATTCCCATCTGTAAGTCTAGATAGGTAATTACAGCTTTCAATTAGGTATTGGTAGGTGGTATATTTTTCATTGGTATTAAATGAAAAATCGTTTAATACTAGTGAATCAAATGGTGTTAAAGAATCATTAAATACGTTTTCAACAGCAGTCGTATAAACATCCAATAAAGTATTAAGTATCTTATATCCTGCGATTTCTTTATCGATTACTTCGGTACTTTTATATATATTTTGAACACTTATTTTTATAATATCAGCAACTTGAGCTTTATACTTACTTTTATCTAATAGCGACGTTGTGAATTCCCCATTTAATATGTTCTCTTCGTTTTCTATAAAAACGGAAGCAGCTTCAGCAACCAAAGTATTGATCGCTAAGGAACGTAAATATGCTAGTCTATCTGTAGATTTTGATAAACTAGTGTACTTTTTTGTGTTGATATTCTCTTTTACTAAGTTGATAAGATATTCTAGTGCAAATTCTTCTTCAATTAACCCTAAATTGATACCATCTTCAAAATCGATAATTGTATAACAAATGTCATCTGCTGCTTCCACTAAAAAAGCTAAAGGATGGCGGTTAAAGCTTATATCTTCATCATTACCTCTATTTTGCAATCCTAATTCGTGAGCTACTTCAACAAAAAAATCTTTTTCAGATTGAAATACCCCATATTTTTTATCGGCAATATGACTGGTTGGGTTTTTGGGCAGCGATTCTTTGGGATATTTCATAAAAGCACCAAGTGTTGCATAGGACAAACGCAAAGCCCCTTCTACTCCATTTTTTGATTCGGAAAGTATTTTAAATCCATTAGCATTCCCTTCGAAGTCAATTAAATCTTGATATTCTTTATTTGTTAATTGTGTTTTGAATCGTTTTCCATTTCCATTTAAAAAATAATTACCAATTGCTTTTTCACCGCTATGTCCAAATGGAGGATTTCCAATATCGTGAGCTAATGATGCTGCTGCCACTATCGCTCCAAAGTCGTTACTTTGATAACCATGAACTTTGTGTAATTGGGGATGTTTTTCTAATACTGCTTTTCCAATAGCTCTGCCTAAAGAACGACCCACCACAGATACTTCTAAACTATGAGTAAGGCGAGTATGAACAAAAGATGTTTTTGATAAGGGTATTACTTGAGTTTTATCTTGCAAACTTCTAAATGCTGATGAGAAAATGATGCGATCATAATCTACATCAAAACCCAAACGGGTTTCATCCTGCTCTATTCGCAATCTTTTAGTTGTATCACCTTGCCTTCTAAGTGATAATAGCTGTTCCCAATTCATTGTGGTTTAATTTTAAAATGCAATATACTATTTATAAGTTCTTTTTCAATAAGTTTTATAAGTAACGTTAATTTAACCTTAAGATCACCTATTGTTAATTTTTAGATAACACAAACTTTACAAAGTGAATGTTTATTTGCAGTAATAAAACTAACAAAAATTAAAAACTAACAAAAATGAAGAAAGTATTACTATCAATTTTTACAATAACAATCATAGGATTGTTTTCTAGTTGCAACAGCGATGATGACGGAGTTCTCATACCCGTAGATCCGATTTCAGAAGAAACAGATAGAATATTACAAGGTCAAATCACTTCAGATAAAACATTAACGAATGATTTGATTTGGGAAATTGAAGGAAGAGTAACTGTAACTGCAGGTGTAACATTAACTATCGAAGCAGGTACAATTATAAAAGCTTATGCAGGAAGTGGTGCTAATGCTTCTACTTTAATTATAGCAAGAGATGCTAAGGTAATGGCAAATGGTACGTCTAATAATCCAATTATTTTTACTTCTACTGCAGACAATATACAATTAGGTCAAACTGTAGGTGGAAATTTAACAGAAAATGATAGAGGATTATGGGGTGGTATTATAGTATTAGGGAATGCTAATATATCCGTTGAAGGAAATGCTACAGAAACTCAAATAGAAGGAATTCCTGCTAGTGACACCAATGGATTATATGGAGGAAACAATAATTCTGATAATTCTGGTGAAATTAATTTTATATCTATTCGTCATGGTGGAGCTGAAATTGGAGAAGGAAATGAAATTAACGGCCTTACTTTAGGTGCTGTTGGTTCAGGTACAACTATCTCTAATGTTGAAATAGTTGCAAATGTAGATGACGGAATTGAATTTTTTGGAGGATCTGTAAATATGTCTAATGCTTTAGTATGGGCACAAGGAGATGACGGTTTAGATATTGACCAAGCTTATTCTGGCACAATCAGTAACTCTGTTGTGATTTTAGGGGACATCTCTGATCATGCTATGGAAATTGATGGCCCAGAAGGTGCATTAGAAGGTAGTTTTAATTTAAATGGCATAACTTTAATTGGCAATCAAAATACTGAAAATGGCGAATATGCTGACTATAGAAGTAATGCAATGGGAACTTCTAACAATGTATATGCAATTGGGTTTAAGGATTCTTCAGATGTTGAATTAGATAACGATGGTGTTGCTACAAATTATAACAATGGAAAATTACAATTTGGAATTTGGCAAATTGTACTGCCTGTAGGGGTTACAAATGTTCAAGATTTATTTGTAAATAAAGCATAGCGCAATTTCATTAAGGGTAAATCAATAATATCAACTGGAACTATAGACTCAAGTGCTTTTTTTGCATTTGCACCACCCAACCTAATTTGTCCCATATGGGAGACATCAAAAAGTCCTGCTTTTTCACGTGTGTGGTTGTGTTCTTTTTTTATCCCAAGAGGATAACTTACAGGCATATCATACCCAGCAAATGGCACCATCTTTGCTCCAGCATCTAAGTGCATTTGATGCAAAGGAGTAGTTCGAATTAGCGTATCTTTAGACATTAAAATTTGTCTCAAAAAGCCATATTATATAAGAATAGTTTATTTAGTTGAATTCAATTCGTCTTGAATTGATATAAATAGCGTAATTATGTGAATATCGACATAATGGTTACAAGACTCACCCAGTCTTCCTTTAGTTAATCACAAAGTTTTATATCAGAATTAATACCCATTAGTCCTACTATATATAGCTGTCTCTTATACACATCTGACGCTGCCGACGATCTACTCTGTGTA
>OJFK01000384.1_pt1 | contig 10711 bp, 5 predicted proteins | sample 1594101 | NCBI WGS metagenome assembly OJFK01 (sample SAMN05416723, study PRJEB24817) | seawater metagenome | isolation source: Sea water | place: Canada:Atlantic | collected 2013-07
ATCTACACAGAGTAGATCGTCGGCAGCGTCAGATGTGTATAAGAGACAGCCGTATTGAAGCACCAGGATATTTGGTTAAGTCAGACGGCATCATGAGCAACTTGGAAACAAGTGTACGTGAAGTTGAGCGTGATAACATTAACAGTGACAGCAAGACATTAAACCGTGCCACTAGACAAACTGCACGATTTAACACTGGCTATATTGAAGGAAGTTACCTAAGCAATACATTTATTGAAGACAACGCAGGGTATAACTTTGGCAAAGGCTTGCGTAAAATGAAAGGTACAGACATAGCAATTGATGCGTTTATGCGTAATCAAAACTTGTTTGGCACCAATCAAAGCCACGACATATACGAAGAATGGATGGTACGACTGGGTGATTATGGCGATACTCAAGAGCGTGAGCCAATTGAAATTCAAATAGACAGCAACTTAATTAAAACAAACCCACAGGCAATCAGATTTAACAGCAATTATGTCAGCGACAATGCTGGTGATTTAATATTAGATTTCCACAGTGGAAGCACTAGCCTTATTACTGGCGACTTGACCACTCCGTTTGCAGTGTTGCCTCCGGAATATAAAAACATCAGTAGTATTAGTGCTAGTCAAAAGTTTAAAAACCACTTGCCATTGGCAGGATTGCCATTAGCTGGTGAAGCTGAACACAAATTAAAAAGCATTGACGACATCAGCAGTGCCTACAGTATTTTAGAGCCATATGCTCGACTACCAAATTGGAGTGCTGTTGTCGCATACAAAACAGGCGACACAGTACGTAAAAGTGGCAAGGTATATCAGCTAGCCATCGCAACAACTGGATTGAGTAGTATAAGCGACACAATCACAGTGCGTGGTAGTGTATTGTATCCAAGTGTACCCAGTGCTAACACTGTTATCATTGACGGCACCACAGTTACTTTTAGTAAAACAAGCACCAGTACTGCATACGATGCTATTAACATTGATGGTTCAATTAATAACCCAACTGCACCTAACAATAGCACACTTATCATTGATGGGTCAACAGTTGTTTTAGATAAGACTGTAACCACCACAAGCTATGCACCAATTGTAGTAACTGGGTCAGTTGGTAATCCAGTCGTAACTGGTAATGTTGGTGAGGGATTATTAATTGACGGTATATTTGTTGATCTTGTACAAAATACTAGTATTACAACTAACATCAGTGCATTAAGTGCATTAGAGCAAGGATTTTCACCAGCATTTGTTACTAGTGCAAACGAAAACACAGTGGCAGTTGCTAGAATTAATGTATTGGAAGACCTACGTGTTGCTTACGCCGCAGTTGAAGGCGCAGGCGCCTGGACTACTTGGATTGGCAACTACTATACAGGTACATATGTTAACAGCGGATTAAACATTCCATATTTGTCCACTCAACTAAGTGGCGCAAATGCTGGATATGCGACAGAAATGACAGCACTATTACAGAATGATGTCGACATCATTAATGCGTGTACAAACCAAAGTTATACAACTGCCAGTTTACCAACTGTTGGAGATAGAACTACATCAGTAAATGCGTTGGCTACTGGTACTTACATAGATGACTTTGCAACATTTGTAAAAATTGGTGGCACTGTTTTAACTGGGTCAACGGTTGCAACAGTCAACACAACTGTACCACGTATATTTGATATCGACGACTTAATAAGTGAGATCCAAAGCACATTAACAAGCAATGGCAACAGTACGATTACACCAAGTAAAAACGGCACCAATCAACTGGTAATTACAAAAACTGCAAGTGTTGGTGATAGTTCACTAACAGTTGGTAGTGCAGGCAGCAATATTGAAGTAGGCTTTAACGTAAACAGCCAAGTGTATAACTCACAAACAAGCACAGTAGTTAGCGGTGCAGCACTTAACCTAAGTGAAATTGTTTCAGAAATTAACGAAGCTGCAATAAGTGGAGTAAGTGCATCTGCAAATGGAACACAACTACGTATACAAAGTGTAAATCAAACCATAATTATTGGTGCAGGAACAGCAAACGGTAATGTTGGCATCGGTACAGGTACCACAAATGCTACAACAACTGTTACTACATCACCAACAGATTCACAAATTTATGACATTGTTGATCAGATCAATAGTGCAAGTATAACTGGTGTGACTGCAACAAACGTGAATAATAACCTAGTACTAAGCAGTACAAATGATACTCTTGTTATAGGTGCAGGCACAGCAAATGTTCTTATTGGATTAACTGCCACAACAACGACAGCTGATACCACAGTTACAAATACGTTCAGTGCTAGTGATTGGAATCAAATTGAAGATCCAGCAAATGCAAAACTAAGCACTTGGGTTTTGGATAACATTGGTATTACAACTACTGACTATGGAAGATCAAGTGGATATAATTTGTATCAGACATTTGATTATGATTTTGAAATTGCTGAGATATGTGCTGGTAACCGTACTGGTGACGATGCACAAATTAAAACAACTGCAGCTCATAATTTAGCAAATGGAGACTACATAGTTGTTATAAACAGCACATGTACTCCAAGTATTGATGGTATCCATCAAGTTACACTAGTTGAAGATACAACACACTTTTATGTTGACAAATACATTCAAACATTGGGCAAGGGCGGTAAAATGCTAGTATTGCGCCCAACCAAGTTTAACAATAATACAGAACTAACAGACACACTGACAAATGTCAAGTATTATAATAACCTCAAAGGCTGGCGTGTAGGCATGTTGGCCTATGTTGACAATGTCATTGTGGGCAGTGTTGGTACTGATCTTGGCGCAGTGTACCAAGTAATTCAAGGTGACAACGGTATTGAATTCAAGAAGTTACGAGACCAAGCAAAGCGTACAGACAACACTACAATTAAAAATGCAATATTATATAATACACTTACAAATCAGACAGTTGAAACTTTTGAAGTGTTCCATCCGCTTGCTGGTATTATACCAGGAGTTGTTGACACTGAACTTACACACAAGCTGAGTTTTGATACTGCAAGCTATACTAACACAACAGATGGAAGTTACAGCATTTCAGATACTAATTATTGGGACGAGCAACGTGTTGGTGAAACATGGTGGGATCTAAGTAATGCAGTATATTATGATTACGAGCAAGGCGATATTGTTTATAAGCAAAGTTGGTGGGCTACATTGTTCCCAACCAGTAGTATTGACATTTACGAATGGACAAAAAGTACAGTAACACCAGATGAATACGAAGCCGAAGTACGGGCTAGCACAGTGGTTGATGGAGTACAACTTAGTGGTGTACCATTTATCCGTGATGGACAGTATGGAGAAGCAGTATATTATTGGAGCGAATTAACTGAGTTTAATGTTGCAACTGATCAGGAAGAAACATTTTATTACTTCTGGGTTAAAGACAAAACAACAAAAACTGGAGAAGCTAGACAGTTTACAACAACACAGCTAACTAATATTCTTAAAGATCCTGGTGCATTTGGATACAACTGGGTTGCGAGCGTTGGTAGTAAAAGCAATACTGGACAGCAAAATAGTATACTAGTGAGTAACTTGGAAACATTTATTAACAATGGTGAAAGTGCAATACAATTAAACTTTGCTAATTCGGATATCGAATTGCATCGTGAGTACGTATTGTTGGCAGAGAACGACCCTACTACAGTTATCCCACAGTGGTTACACATGGGGCTACGTGATAGTGTTGCCAGTTTTGATAAATCTACTGTAACTGAAACATACGTTGACTGGAGTAATGCTACAACATATGCACAAGGTACGTTAGTAAAAACTACAAACGGAAACTTTTATCGTGCTACAACAGCAAATACTAATAATGATCCAGTTACTAATCCCTACAATTCCTGGAGTAGAATTTATGGTGGCGAAAGTCAGCCAGATACAACAGCAGCCGACATAAATCAGCTGACAGTTAAATTTCCACAGCCAAATCCAGTGCCGGATCCTAACTTACATCCACTAGCACAATATGGTAATATGATTCGCCCACGCCAAAGTTGGATTAAACACCTAACTGAAGCAAGGCGTGTGTTGGTTGATAAACTAAACAGACAGATTATAAACATTAACTTAATAGATACTGTGAAAAACTGGGACAATGTACTGGGCACAACAATAATAATCGGCGCACATTCATATGTAATAAGCGATTATTGGGATTTTGTAGACTGGGCAGTACCTGGGTTCATTGTTGGTCAAGACACTGACAGAACTGTAACAGTGCGTAGTGAATTAGGATTGGTTGCTGGTGTAGCTGGTGAAACTGCAAGAGTATTGCAAGAATTGGGAAGCGACGGCATCAACAGAGAACAAGTGTTTAAATACAGCGGAACAACTTGGGAACTACAATACAAGCAGAAGGCCACGATACAATTTAGAAGTTTACTTTGGGATTATAATAAAGAAGCCTTTGGTTGGGATACTGGTACTTGGGACTTTACAATTTGGGATCACGACCCAGGCGCAATGCTGGGCGAGATACTTGATACTGTAAGATTGGACATTTTTGTAGGTCAATTCCACCCACTATACGCTGATATGTGGTTTACAATGCTAAATTATATCAATAGTGAGCAGAATAATGTTGACTGGGCGTTCAAATCAACGTATATTAAAGCAGTGATCAAACACAGCCTTATTAAGAATACCAAGTTATTTGAACTTGATAGAATAGATGATGTGATTAATTACATTAATGAGGTTAAACCATTCCATACTAAGATGCGTAATTTATACACACAGCGTGATCACCTGGATACAGTTAAAGTTACGGCAACTGAGACTAACCGTGGCATGGTGATTACAGAGCGTCTTAATGCCCATGCCAATACTGGCTTTAGTCAAGTATCACTTGAAGGCGGCGCTAACTGGGCAATTGGCACACATGTTGATGCCAGTTTGTTTACAACACAGGAAACAGCAAGTGGCGCAGACATAAGTAGTACTACGCTCACATCAGACAATACTAATACCAGTGTTGATGGTAGTGATAGTGAATTTACTGACATATACGCAACACAGGGATTTTTACAACCACAGTACGCCGGACATGGTACTGAACTATTTCCAGCATATTTTGATGAAGCATTAGAACTTCGTGTAACGACTAATACCAGTGGTAACACAGAAGATGCCGACAGTAAGCGATTTAGAATGTTTATGAACAGTAACCGCGAAACTGAATCAGTAGTAATTAATACCAACACTACAGTGAGTAGTGATGTTACCATTACTGCAACATCGATTCCAGTAACAAGCGGAGCAGTATTGTATAATGCAACACCGGATCAGCTTGGTGCAGTATGGATTGGTAATGAACGTATTACGTATACACATATTGATAATGATACACTAATTAACTGTACTCGAGGTACAGGCGGTACATGTCAAACAGCACACCTTAGTGGTGCAACTGTTTACGAAGCAGGCCCAACTGTACGTATACCAGCCTTAGACGAGCTACAAGACTATGGTCAGCAACTGTTGCCAGCATTTAATGACTTTGGAAAGAGCATTACCGATGCAACCAACACCAGTAATGAAGCCAAGTTTGTATATCAAAACGGATAAAATACTAAGATTATAAAACGTATAAATAAGTATAATAGGAAATTAAGAACATGCATCAGTTACAAGAAATTGAAAAAACAGGGTTAGGCGTTATGGGCCACATCAAGATTCAGGATCCTGAATCCGGTGAGGTATTTGTAGATAAACGTAACGCTATTAACTATGAGAACATGAGTGTTGCTATCGCCCACTTGTTAAGTAAATTAACAGACGGAGACGGTACAACAGGAAACGCATACCATATTTTAAATATGGGGTTTGGTAACGGTGGTGTTAATGTTGATGCTACTGGTGTGGTAACATACCAAGCAACGAATACAAATAGTGCTTCTGGCCAGTTGTATAACGAAACATATAGCAAAGGCATTGCTAACACAGCAAGTGCAGATGCTGACAATAATATGGTCGTACAACACACTGGCGGTAATACTTATAGTGATATTGTTATCACATGCACACTTGGCTACAATGAGCCAGCCGGTCAGGACGTATTAGATAATGCTGCTAACTTGACTGGGAATTACATTTTTGATGAATTAGGATTAAAAACTCCAGGAGGTGTGTATTTAACTCATGTTATTTTCCATCCTGTACAGAAGAGTGCAAATCGTAAAATTCAAGTCATATACACAATTAGAATCACAGCGGGATCATAAGAAATGGCATATACAGTAGATTATACAGACGGAACAAAAACAGCAATCCTTGTTAATGACGGAACAATAGATACCACCACTGACCTCAAGTTAATTGGTAAAAACTATAGCCGTTATGGTGAAGTAGTAGCAGAAGATTTTTTACATCTTCTGGAAAACTTTGCAGGTGGAACAGCACCAAGTCGTCCAAGCGAAGGACAAATTTGGTACGATAGCACCAACAATTGCATGAAGTACTTTGATGATACACAAGGAAACAGCGGCAACTGGAAAAGTGTCGGCAGTATGACAGTACAAAGTGCCGAACCAAATGGTGTTGGTGAAACTGCTGGTCATATGTGGTTAGACAGCGACAACGGTCAGCTTTATATGTATTATAACAGTGCTTGGCAGACAGTTAGTAGCCCACTTGGTACAACACAATTTGTGGCACGTACTAGAATTGACACCGCAAACGCCAGTCACAATACATTAGAGATGATTGTTAATGGTGAGATTGTTACAATTGCCAGCAGTGATGCTACAGATTGGGCACCCAATACAGCCGGTGCAACTGCTGAATTTTTAGAGAATGGTACAACATTACTTAACACACAGTTTCCAACGATAAAGCAAGGTATTAACATGAACAACGGTTCAAGTTACTTGTTTAACGGTACGGCAACTGCGGCACAGTATGCTGACCTTGCAGAACGTTATGAAGCAGACACCTCATTAGCATATGGAACAGTTGTTGACATGGGCGGCGAAAAAGAAGTAACCACTAGCACAACAGAATTATCAACTAACGTATTTGGAGTCGTATCAAGCAATCCAGGACTTATGCTTAACGCAAGTGCTGGTCCAGACGCTACGCACCCATATATTGCACTTGCTGGACGAGTGCCGTGTCGAGTAATAGGAAAAGCTAACAAAGGAGACAGACTAGTCACTTCAAGTACCCCCGGTCACGCTAGAGCAATCAGCGACGGCGACGACTGCACATATCAACATGTAATTGGTAGAGCAATCGACACCAAAATAAATGATGAACCAGGGTTAATTGAAATTGCAGTAGGAGTCAAGTAAAGTGACAAACAGCGTTGGTCAGGTAATTGAGGCATCACAGTATAATGCTCTTGCAGATAGTTGCAATAAAATTTTTGCTGACATGTACTCTGATCGAGCATATGACGTAACTTACAGCGGTAATGTTGCTGACAATGCCGCAATTTGCGACGCAATTCTTTCAATACACGAAACAGACTATCCGTCAACCAGTCCGGGCGTTGGCCCATTTACATTTACATCATCAGTAGCGTCAACCGACTTTATTGTTGTAGTTCTTGGATATGAAACAAAAGTTGGTATTGGATATAGCATTGACTATTCAGCTAATACTATTACATTTAGTACAGCCGTTCCTGCAGCTACGAAAGTAACAGTTTTTAATCGCACACTACACAGATTTGGATACGGCAACAGTGCTGTTATCAATAACCTAACCGCTGGTGTAAAAGTTGAAAGTGTACACACTAATAGTTTAATTGACCGCACCAACGCAACACTAACACACGTTGGTGATAGCACACAAATTACCAATGTTGCCGTTGGAACTGATATTACTGCAAGTGATGGTAATACAATTGAAAATCTGCTTAACAATAACGTGTATAATAATAATATTCACTTAACTGTTGGTGCAAGTGCGGCAAGTGAAACAAGCGCAGCCAACTTTGTACGCAGTGCTAGTTGGACAAATAGATTAGAAGGTATATTTGCGTATACATTCCCTAGTTATAATGCAGCTAGACATTTTTTTAACAGTGCTGGCGAAATACGGTTTAGTCTAGATATGACAGGCAATGCGGCAGATAACGCTTATCTAAACTGGAATAACATCTGTACCAATTTGGGTACAGTTAGATTATCACACGATAACACATTACAGAGTGGCACAGGCGGCGTCAGTAATAATAGAGGTTTTTACCACTTAACTGATTCGTTTCAATCCATTTACAGTAGTGCTACCCCTTCGGGCGGTGGTTATGGTGGCGGCTATGGTGGCGGTGGCTATGCAAGTTTACGTGCAAGATTTTACGCAAAATATGTAACAACTGGCAGTAATCAACATCAAGTACAAATTAGATGCGTACTGGATGACAGTGTTTATCATCCAGATCCGATCACTGGTACAACTACGTATTATGCCAAATTGCTCCAACCAAATGATATATCAAAAAATTCAGTTACATACAGTGTAGCTGGTCCGACAGTTAGTGTCATTGAAAACTTTAATTCAGGTAATGACAGTTAATCCTTCTTGAAAACCGCTTGACATCCAACCATAAATAAGTTATAGTAGTAGTTAAATAACCGTAAATGGAGGTAGAAGCACTATGGATGAACGTCTAGAAAAGGCATTGGAATTTTCTAATTATCGAATGACAATAGAAAATCAAAAGAAAAACCTCAAACTTAGAATGGAAACACAGCAGACCTTTATGCACGAACGAGGCACATGGCGAGCTGATCAGCAATTACTAAGTTTCATACAAACTTTATTGACAAATGATATTGATAGTTCAGTATTGCAGGACAGTAGAGGCAACCCAATTGAACTCAGTAACTTGAAAGAGTTTCAAGAAATTGCCATTGGCAAATATAATGAATCCATGAATGAGTTTTTAATGGAATCAAACAAACTTGCAAAGGCAAGAAACATTAAAAAAGTAATGGACTGGTAGATGAGTTATAACGGATGTTGCTTTTTTGCCTATAACAACAGTGAAATTGATTACGTAAAACTGGCATTGTTGGCCGCATTGTATGTTAAAAAACATATGAAAAATAATAACACTTGCCTTATTACAACACAGGGCGACTATGACTATCTTGAATCTACTCAGGGTGAAGAATTAGTTGATCGTGCGTTCAATGAAGTAGTAATTACAAACGACAAGCAACCAGAAAATGTTAGAACACATTTTGATAGTCCTTGGACACAGTTTTCCAGCCACTTCCAAAATAATAACAAACACATGGTTAACAAATATTCACCGTTTGACAAAACGTTGTTGTTGGATATTGACTACATTGTAAGAAACAACAACTTAGACTATCTATTTGAACAAGATGATATACATGTTGGCATGTATGACGCCGCACAGGATTTACGTTGCGACCCGCCGCATATATATGAACAATATTTGAACCCAGTTGGCATTCCCATGCTGTGGAGTACTGTTGTTTATTTTGATCGCAGTGACACTAGTGATATGTTTTTTGACATATGGGCGCATTGCCAACAGGAATATAGTTTTTATAAATTTTTGTATAATATGCCAGGCAATATGTATCGTACAGATTTTTGTGTTAGTATAGCCAATCATATTATGAATGGTATGGCATCCGGTAATATGCTACACACAATTATTGATGGCCCGATGCAGTATATGGATCAAAAAGATGACATTGTTGAAATTAAAACCGCAGACGATTGGATATTTTTAGCAAACGACAGAGAACAGAATTGGGTAAACATATTGGCACGAAATTACAAGCAAAATTTGCATGTTATGAATAAACGAGCCATGGACCGACATTTTGATCAAATGATAAAGGTGGTAACATGACCCAGGGATATATTACTCTTGCAACTAAATCTGCAGACGACAAACAAATTAAACAGGCTGTTTTACTTGCAAGTAGTTTACGATTAGTAGATGCCACTCGCGAAATTTGTTTAGTGGTCGATAACATCGACGACGTACCACAAAAGTACGAGAATGCATTTGATAGTATCGTAGAGTTGCCGTATGGACATTATGATTTAACTGAAGACATTGCAATAAACATCTGGCAAATGTACTACTGTAGCCCGTTTGAAGAAACCATGTACATGGACAGGCGTACTTTAGTAACCACCAGCATGGATGACATATGGGAAAGTGTAATCGACAATGATTATGTATTCAGCAAACGCACCAAAAACTATCGGGGCGAATACTTTGTTGGCAATGAACAGTTTTTTATTCACAACAAAAACAATATCCCCAATTACTACACTGATGTATTTTACTTTGGCAAGAATGAAACAACCCAGCAGTTCTTTAAGATGCTGGATGTTGTTCTCAAAGAATTCCGTAGAGTATATCTAAAAGTTGTAGCTGAGAAACGACCCAGTTATTTTGATCTCAATTTACTGATTAATATCACAATCAAACTACTGGGAGAAGAGACTCGTATACATGGCGAAATTCCATATACACTGATTGGTTTGGATAATTTAATACTGGATGATCAGGATCTCCCACCAGACTGGGTAGATTATTTAAGCAATTGGGTCAGTGATAAAATACTAAAGATTGGTAACCATAGAGTCAGTGGCATAGTATGTTACAACAGTGAAGAATTTGTTACTGATGAAATTTTAAGTGAGTATAGAACCTGTCTCTTATACACATCTCCGAGCCCACGAGACAGGCA
>OJFK01000385.1_pt1 | contig 10689 bp, 8 predicted proteins | sample 1594101 | NCBI WGS metagenome assembly OJFK01 (sample SAMN05416723, study PRJEB24817) | seawater metagenome | isolation source: Sea water | place: Canada:Atlantic | collected 2013-07
ATTTCTGCCTGTCTCGTGGGCTCGGAGATGTGTATAAGAGACAGGATTTATCCATTTACAAAATGCTTTTTTCACACTAGTAATACTCAAAATGACTATTCCATGTCTTTTAAATTACAACTTGTTCAATAAATTGGGTGAAGATGTCTTACAAAAATAGACGACCATATTATTCAAATTATATGTTGAAACCAAATCAAATAAACAAAAAAAATAAAACAACAGTGAGCACCTATAAAAGAAAAAACACTTCCAAAATTTTTTTGGAAGTGTTTAATTATTTTTTCTAATAATCTGTATCGATTATTTAGGACGAGTTAGGTCAAAGAAGTCAATTATTTTACTTCTTCTTCTTCTTCTTTTTTATCTGATAAATCGATTCCTTTTTTCTTAACTGAATCAAAGAATACAGGAGTTGCTATAAATAATGACGAATAGGTACCTACTAAAACACCAACTATTAATGCAAAGATCAATCCTCTAATAGATTCTGCTCCAAATATAAAGATAGAGGTTAATACTATTAAGGTAGTTAATGAAGTATTTAACGTACGACTTAATGTACTATTTAAGGCACTATCAATTACTTTAGACATTTTCCAAGATGGATGTTCGTTAAAGTATTCCCGAATTCTATCGAATACTACCACGGTATCATTCAACGAATAACCAATTACAGTAAGTATCGCAGCGATAAATGATTGTCCAATCTCCATATTAAAAGGCATAAACCTATAGGTTAATGAAAAGATTCCCAACACAATTAATACATCATGGAAAACCGCAACTACGGCACCTAAACTAAATTGCCATCTTCTAAAACGCAATAATATATAAAGGAATACAACTACTAAAGATCCTAATACTACCCAGAAAGATGCTTTTTTAATATCATCGGCAATAGTTGGACTTACTTTATAAGATTCCATTCTACCAGCAACTTTATTATCAGCATCTCCAATATATTGATCATAGGTAAATCCATCAGGAAGGTTAGGTTTTAAACCTAAAAACAACATTTGTTCAATTTCTTCATCAACGGCCGACCCTGCTTCATCTACTTTATATTTAGTCGTAATCTTTAACTGATTACTACCTCCATATGTTTTTGCTTCTGCAGAACCAAATACTTCAATTAAATCCGCTTCAACTTGTGTTGAATTTACATCTCTATCAAAACGTACTGTATAAGTTCTACCACCTACAAAATCAACACCTTGATTTAAACCAACTGTTACTAATGAAACTAAACTAATAACAATTAACACACCTGAAAATACATAAGAAATTTTTCTTCTTCTTAAAAAATCAAAATTGTTTTTTGTTAGAATATTTTTAGTTAATGACGTTGTACAAGTTAATGGCTTGCCATTTCTCATATAACTATCAATAAATAATCTTGTGATAAAAATTGCAGTAAATAATGACGTTGCAATACCTATTAATAAGGTAGTTGCGAAACCTTGGATGGGTCCTGTTCCAAACATTAACAATATAAAACCAGTTAAACCTGTTGTAATGTTCGCATCTAAAATTGATGACAATGCATTATTAAATCCATCGCTAATCGCATCTTTTTGAGCTTTCCCTTTTGCAAGTTCTTCTTTAATACGCTCGAAAATAAGAACGTTCGCATCAACCGAAATACCAATCGTTAATATAATACCCGCAATTCCAGGAAGTGTCAATACCGCTCCTAATCCAGCTAGGATTCCAAAAATAAATATAATATTAACTACTAAGGCAACATCTGCAAAAGCACCTGCTTTACCATAATAGAATACCATCCAAATCAATACAAAGATAAGTGCTAACACAAATGAGAAGACCCCACTATCAATAGCTTCTTGACCTAATGTTGGTCCAACTATCTCTCCTTGAATAATCTCAGCAGAAGCTGGTAATTTGCCAGCTCTTAAAACATTGGCTAAATCTTGACCTTCCGTAATATTAAAATCACCAGAAATCTGACTCCTACCACCTGCAATTGGTCCACTTGTTACCCCTGGTGCAGAATAAACAATATCATCTAATACAATAGCGATTTGCGTTTGATTGTTAAAAGCTTCCCCCGTCATTTGCTCCCAAACTCTTGCTCCTCTAGCATTCATTTGCATACTAACAACAACTCTACCTAATTGATCGTATGTTTGAATCGCATCTACCACAACTCCTCCAGCCAATGGCGGTGTTTTATCTCTATTCGATTTTATAGCGTAAAGCGTAATAACTTCCTCTCCTAATTCTTTGTTATCAGTTGCAATTCCCCATACAAAATTTGCATAACGTTGATCTTCGCTAAGCAATGACCTTACTTGAGGTATTTTTAAATAGCCATTTATTGCAGCAGTATCTTTAAGCATAAAGGTTCCTAATTCTGGTCTTCCAGTTTGCCCAGGATACAGCATTTTACTTAATAATGGTCTTTCTTTTAATGCATCAGCAATAGAATCATTTACATCTTCTCCTCCAATTAAATCATCAACAACACTAGCTTCTGCGTCTGTAGAACCTTTAACACCTTCTTCTATTTCTGGCTCATCAGTTTTATAAATTTCAGCTAATTTCGAATCTGCTGTAACTAAAAAACCTTGTAATTCGTCAATTTTATAAACTCCCCAAAACTCTAACTGAGCAGTACTTTGTAATAATTTTTTTACACGCTCTACATCTTTAGCTCCTGGTAATTCTACTAAAATACGTGCAGATTTTCCAATTCGCTGAATGTTTGGCTGAGCAACACCAAACTTATCGATACGCTTTCTTAATACTTCAAAAGCAGCTGTAATAGATTCGTCAATTTTACGTTCGATTACAGGATAAACATCACTGTTTGTCATTGATGCGTTGATATCATCTTCTAAATTTTTGTTAAAGAAAATATCTGGAGAAGCTAATAAATTTTCTCCTGGGAGTGCATCAAAAGCAATAAAGAAAGACTCTAAATAGGTATCTTGAGATTCTTTTTGAAGAATAAATGCATTATCTAATGCTTGATTAAAAGCAGCATCTTTTGTATTGTTCGCTAATCCTTTTAAGATATCTTTTACCGATACTTGAAGAATTACATTAATACCTCCTTTTAAATCTAAACCTTTATTAAGTTCTTTTCCTTTAGCCGTGTTATAATCTATTATAATTGGACCTACGGATACCACTGGAATAGTTCCAATAGAATCTAAATAACTAGCTTCCGCTACATTTCTTTTTTCTGGCTCATTAGCAGGAAATTTTGCGTTAGCAAACGTTTTTGCTTCATCCTCTACACTATTTGCGATATAGGTGAATGATAGTTGGTATAAACTTACCAAACCAAACACTATTGCAAATACTTTAATTAGTCCTTTGTTTTGCATTCTTTTATTTTTTTGTGTCAAATTTTTTTAAAACGAGCAAATATAGAATTTACCGCATAATCTGACAATTATTTTTAATGATATTAAATCTGATTAATTTTTAAGCTTTATTAATTTAATAAAAGCTCTTCGAGTCATTAAATAAGAACTGGACCCGCTCTAACTTCTGGAGTGTTATAGGAAGAATTATCAATTTCAATGGATCTATTGCTATATATAATATAGGCTACTTTTTCAATTTTGTTTTTAAACCTAAGCTCTTGTAATAGAGCAGAATAATAAACATCAGGATTAAAAGAACGATCATTCTCAGGTAATAACTCTACGACTAAACCATTTGAATCTCCTTCATTTCCATTACTCTTTTGAATTTCAAATACATCAAGTTGATAGGTATTTGATTTATTTTTAGAAGGCATTTTGGAAGATCCTTCTCCAAAATCTAATAAGGAATAACTCAGCTTTAAAGCTTTTTCTTTTGAAAATATTTTTTTTATGGAAACAACATCAATTTCACTAAAATAAGAAATCTTTAAAACTCCGTTAGCTCCTTTATAAACTTGTATCTTCTCAACTCCAATGTCCTGCAGTTGTTTTTTTATATTCGCAATTGCATTTTCAGTTTCAACTAAAGAGATCGCTTTATCTTCAAACTGCAATACGATTTCTTGATTAGGTGCAGAAAACTGTTGAAGACCAGCTCCTAAAAAAGCGACAATTAATATAAATGTACTTAAGTACCATTTCGGTTTCATTCGCCAAATATAAAAAATAAAGACTGCATCTCTGCAGTCTTTATTAATAATCTTATTTAAGAGTTGAATATTAGAACGCTAATAAACCATTCGTTTTTCTAACTCCTTCTGCGCTTCTTGACATATGTTCTTTTTCGGCATCGGTTAAATCTAATTCAACAACACTATCAATACCATTACGTCCAAGAATAACAGGTACACCAATACAAATATCATTTAATCCATATTCTCCTTCTAGCAAAATAGAACAGGGAAACATTTTCTTTTGGTCACAAGCAATGGCTTGCACCAATCCTGAAACTGCAGCTCCTGGAGCATACCAAGCTGAAGTTCCTAATAGTTTAGTTAAGGTACCACCACCAACTTTAGTATCCTCCATAACCTGATTTAATCTTTCTTCAGAAATAAATTTTGATACTGGCACACTGTTTCTAGTTGCCATTCTAGTTAAAGGCACCATACCTACATCACTATGACCGCCAATTACCATACCATCTACATCACTAATAGGCGCTTCTAAAGCTTCAGCCAATCTGTATTTAAAACGCGCACTATCTAAAGCTCCACCCATTCCAATAATTCGATGCTTTGGCAAACCTGAAGTTTTATGAACTAAATACGTCATTGTATCCATAGGATTACTAACTACTATAATAATGGCATTTGGTGAATGTTCAATTAAATTAGAAGAAACCGACTTTACAATACCGGCATTAATACCTATTAATTCTTCGCGTGTCATTCCTGGTTTTCTAGGAATACCACTTGTAATAACTACGATATCACTTCCTGCAGTTTTCGAATAATCGTTAGAAACACCAACAATTTTTGTATCAAATCCATTTAATGATGCTGTTTGCATCAAATCCATCGCTTTTCCTTCCGCAAATCCTTCTTTGATATCTAAAATAACAACTTCGCTTGCAAAATCTTTGATGGCAATGTATTCAGCACAACTTGCACCAACCGCACCTGCTCCTACAATAGTAATTTTCATATTTTTTTTATTTTTTTTAATAATTATTTAACCGGTTCTACCTTTATTTCTAAAAATACAAAGGTACAATAATTGGAATTATTACTCAAAATAAAATAACAAAAGGAAGTTGTTTTAATTATAAAAAATTATAATGAAGCCCTAGGTTAACATTTGGAAATTTCCCTATAGTAAGCATGGAAGATATATGAAATTTATTGAAATAATAATTCACCCCTAGGTCCCCTTTAAATTCCGTTTTACGTTCATCTAATAAATTCAATAAGTCGTTGAATAAGTTTAAAAAAGCCCCTTCTTTGCCTCCAAGGCTGTAATTAAATTTATTTTCAGAATAACCGAAAGATCCTGTGAATTCAAAACTGTTCACTTTTTTTGAAGCAATCAATTGAAATAACCATGAATTTGCATCAATTATTATGGCGTTAATTAAAGTTAAAGGTTCGCTCCCAGTTTCTGGATCTATGGGCTCTATGGAAACTTCATCAAACAATAAATCTAAATTAAAAACAGAGTAAGATACCAAAACAGCTAATTCTATGGACTGTGAACTATCCAAATCTTTTCTAAAATATTGTGTAATCGTGTGTTTTATTGCAGCTCCAAAAATATCATAACTAGACGTATTAATAGTTGCTTTTGGCGAGTACCTTAAAGTAAGGTCGGTTTCTTTCCACAAACCTACACTGGCTTGCAAATAAGGATGAGTTACTATATTTTGTTTGATTCCTTCAAAGGCTTGCCATTCATAGGCTTCATCATCGATATAAAAATCAAAAAAAGTATCCGTATCTCCACCCAAAGCAGTTGGTATTTCCGCCGATGTAGCACCCCTAATTTCCATTGTTAATAACTCGTCATTAGTAATAACAAATAATTTTTGCTTTTTTGGAATGGGAAGCATGTTCAAATGTACGGAAACATCAAGTTTAAATTTACCTATGGTTTCAGCAGAGCTATACCAAGATGACGAGGCCTGATAAACAGATGCACTTGCTGCAGGGGAAACAAATTCGCTTGAGATATAGAGCATATCTTGTACTGCAAGGGTAAGGTCTGAATTATTAATTTGTGAAAAACTAAAAAAGGACGATATCAATGCAGTACAAAAAATACTAATTTTTGAACCATTGTTAGGCATCAATATTTGCGTATTTTGCATTTTTTTCAATAAACTCTCTACGAGGCGGCACCTCATCTCCCATTAACATAGAAAATACACGATCTGCTTCTGCACCATTTTCAATAACTATTTGCCTGAGTGTTCTAGATTCTGGTTTCATAGTAGTATCCCAAAGTTGAATAGCATTCATTTCTCCAAGACCTTTATAACGCTGTATTTTACAACCATCTCCAAAATCTTTTTGTATTTCTTCTCGTTCTTCATCACTCCAGGCATACTTTTTCTTTGCTCCTTTTCTAACTAAGTACAAGGGGGGAGTCGCTATATAAATATGACCATTTTCAATTAATTCTTTCATGTACCTAAAGAAAAAAGTAAGAATTAAAGTTTCAATATGACTACCATCTACATCGGCATCACACATGATAACTACTTTATGATATCTTAATTTCTCTATATTTAATGCTTTGCTATCTTCTTCTGTCCCAATTGTCACTCCTAAGGCTGTGAATATATTTCGAATCTCTTCGTTTTCAAAAACCTTATGTTGCATTGCTTTTTCAACATTTAAAATCTTACCTCTTAAAGGTAAAATTGCTTGAAAATTACGGTCACGACCTTGCTTTGCTGTACCACCCGCTGAATCTCCCTCAACAAGAAACACTTCACAAATAGCTGGATCTTGTTCAGAACAATCAGATAATTTTCCTGGCAAACCTCCAATACTCATAACGGTTTTACGCTGTACCATATCTCGAGCTTTATTGGCGGCATGTCTAGCCTGTGCTGCAAGAATTACTTTCTGTACAATAGTTTTGGCATCGTTAGGGTTTTCTTCAAGGTAATTTTCTAACATTTCGGAAACCGATTGACTTACCGCAGCAGAAACCTCTCTATTTCCTAACTTGGTTTTTGTTTGTCCTTCAAATTGAGGTTCCCCAACTTTTACTGAAATAATAGCTGTTAAGCCTTCTCTAAAATCATCACCGGCAATATCAAACTTTAGCTTAGTTAACATTCCTGAGGCATCGGCATACTTTTTAAGTGTATGGGTTAGCCCTCGTCTAAACCCAGAAAGATGTGTCCCTCCTTCATGGGTATTAATGTTATTTACATAAGAATGTAAATTTTCGCTGTAAGAAGTATTGTATATCATGGCAACTTCAACAGGGATACCATTTTTTTCTCCTTCCATATGAATTACATTACCAATTACTGGCTCACGTGTTTCGTCTAAAAAGCGAATAAATTCTTTAAGACCTTCTTCACTTTTAAATGTATCTGCAACAAATTCTCCTTTTTCATCTTTCTCTCTTTTATCGATTATCGTAAGCGTAACCCCTTTGTTAAGAAATGATAATTCTCGCAATCTATTAGATAGGGTTTCATAACTATACGCTGTAGTTTGCTTAAATATATCTGGATCTGCACTAAAGGTGACAATCGTTCCTCTAAAATCTGATTCGCCAACATGCTTAACAGGATACATCGTTTTTCCACGTTCATATTCCTGCTCATAAATTTTTCCATCTCTGTGAACTACTGCTTTTAAATGTACAGAAAGTGCATTTACCACCGAAACACCTACTCCGTGAAGACCACCAGAAACTTTATATGAATCTTTATCAAACTTTCCACCTGCACCAATTTTAGTCATTACTACCTCTAAGGCAGAAACTCCCTCTTTTTTATGAATATCAACAGGGATACCACGACCATTATCTTTTACTGAAATGGAATTATCTTCATTAATGATAACATCTATTTCATCACAATAACCTCCCATAGCTTCATCAATGGAGTTATCTACTACTTCATACACCAAATGATGCAAACCTCGTACTCCAATGTCACCAATATACATGGAAGGACGCATGCGCACATGCTCCATTCCTTCTAAAGCCTGAATACTATCAGCACCATAGCTACTTTTCTTCTGTTCTTCGCTCATAAATATTAATTCAATAATGTTAATTTTAAAAATCAATTAGAACATAAAACCCTGATTGATTACAAACAAATATACTCTTTCCGCTTCTTTATTTAAAGCTTCTAAAGCCATTTTATAGGTACTTATTAACTTTTTGTTAATTTCCCAAAACCCGCTTAAAACGCTTAAAAAAGGTCTTAAATAACATTTTGTGATTTTTAAAAGTGTTGTGATTTTTAAAAACCAAAAAGAGTGCTCTAAAACGAAATTTCAAGCTCCACCTTTTAGAGATTTTCTTATAAAAAACGTACGTTTTAAATTTATTTGCGACTTAGCCATCATTATTTTAACAAATAATTTTCAAAATTTAAAAAAATGAAAAGTATTTTTAACGACAAAACAAAAACATATCACATGAAAAAAAGTAACACAATCTCTATTTTCTTATTTGCATTATTAATGGCAATAGGAAGTGCAGTAAACGCACAAGAATTTAGCAAATTAGACAAAAGTCCTATGGATATAGCTGCTTTTCCAGCTAGTTACAAAGATGCTAACAAACAAATGAAGGTAATTTATAGTAGACCTCAGCTAAAAGACAGAAAGTTAAGCAAACTAGCTCCAAATGGAGAAGTTTGGAGATCAGGTGCCAATGAAGCTCCTGAATTAGTTTTATACAAAGACTTTAACTTAAACGGAACCAAGATAAAAGCAGGTAGCTATGCCTTACTAACAATACCAGGTGAAAAAGAATGGACAATTATTTTAAATTCTGACTTAAATACTTGGGGATCTTATTATTATAATGAGGAAAACGATGTAGCTCGCATTATAGTTCCTACTACTTATGCAAGTGATTCTTTAGAAGCTTTTTCTATTGTTCTTGACGGTGAAGACGGTAACGTCACCTTATATATGGGATGGGACACCCTTAGAGTTGCTGTACCATTCACAAAATAACATATCTTTTTAGAACTAAATAAAAGCCTTGATTTCTCAAGGCTTTTATTTTATGGTATATTTAGGTATTTATGAGTTTGTAATGAAACTTTCCATTTAGGGTTCTTCATTACATACTCAACAATTATAGGAATCATCTGATCTCTTTTACTCCACTCTGGCTGCAAATACAATATACAATCGCCATTTACTTTAGCCGCTTGTTCTTCGGCAAATTTAAAATCTGCTTTATTATAAACAATCATTTTTAGCTCATTAGCAACTTGATAGATTTCTTCTTTTGGAAGTTTTATTCTTTTAGGAGATAAGCAAATCCAATCCCAAGTACCTGATAATTTATAAGCTCCAGAAGTTTCAATATGCACTTGCATTTCCTTTTCCTTAAACAAGGAAGTTAAATGATTCATATTCCAAGTTAAAGGCTCTCCTCCAGTTACTACTACTGTATTAGAATAAATCGCTGCATTATCTGCAATCAGTTGTGTAGTTGTTGGTGGATGTAAATCTGCATTCCAGCTTTCTTTAACATCACACCAATGACAACCCACATCGCAACCGCCAATTCTTACAAAATAAGCTGCAGTACCTTTATGATATCCTTCTCCTTGTATGGTATAAAACTCTTCCATTAAAGGAAGCATTTCACCTTTTCGAACTAAATCTTTAATTTCTTTTTGCATTGGGGCAAAGGTAGAAATTAAAAGCTAGATTTTTAATGGTATTTTTTTTATTGCTAGCGCAACGAGAATAAGAGGTGTTTTAGAAACCTTAGGGAAATTGACACCAAAATATTTTAACTGATAATTGATAAAATACAATTGCAATTTTAGTAGTTTTGACATCCAAATAAAACAACAAATTAAAATGATTAAAAAGATATTTTTTATAGGAATAGCAGCTTTTTTGTTTGTTCAATGTGCTAAAGAAAAAGATCCATTTTTAATATCAAACACTTCTGTAGGTGAATTGACCATTGGAATGAAAATAAAGCAAGTAGATTCGATCTTTGCGAAAGACTCTATAGTAAAACTGTATGCTATAAATAATGCTTTTCCTACTCAAGGCGAAGTTGAAATCTTTGAAAAAGGAGGAACTAAATTAATGCTAATCTCACCTAGAGCAACTAACAATCCTGATGCATTCATCTCTAATTTTCAATTTTACGATCCTCGTTATAAAACCGATAAGGGGTTAAACTTAAATAGCACTTTTAAAGATGTAAAAGCTAATTATGAAATTACCAACATTGAAACGACATTAAGTACGGTGGTTCTCTTTCTAAAAGATAGTAATATTTTTATCAATATTGATAAAAAAGAGCTTCCTGAAAATTTTCGTTACAATCCAAACCTAGTAATTGACGTAACGAATATTCCAGACGAAGCAAAAATTAAATATTTTATGTTATCCTGGGACATTGATGATCTTGAAGAAAAAGAGTAACAACGAGAATAAATAGGTTGACATCAACCTTATGTTTTGAAGGTTTTGTTTTTAATTTAAGTTTTATTATTGCTATTAGTTTTTTCTCTACATTTACGAGGGCTCTTTAAAATTATTTAAATTAATGC
>OJFK01000392.1_pt1 | contig 10479 bp, 7 predicted proteins | sample 1594101 | NCBI WGS metagenome assembly OJFK01 (sample SAMN05416723, study PRJEB24817) | seawater metagenome | isolation source: Sea water | place: Canada:Atlantic | collected 2013-07
ACGGCTAGTAGACATCGTTTACGGCGTGGACTACCAGGGTATCTAATCCTGTTTGCTCCCCACGCTTTCGCACCTCAGTGTCAGTATCAAGCCAGGGCGTCGCCTTCGCCACTGATGTTCCTTCCTATATCTACGCATTTCACCGCTACACAGGAAATTCCACACCCCTCTCTTGTACTCTAGTTTGCCAGTTTGGGATGCAATTCCTAGGTTGAGCCCAGGGCTTTCACATTCCACTTAACAAACCACCTACGCGCGCTTTACGCCCAGTAATTCCGATTAACGCTTGCACCCTCCGTATTACCGCGGCTGCTGGCACGGAGTTAGCCGGTGCTTCTTCTGCGAGTAACGTCACAGAGCACGTTTATTAAACATACTCCTTTCCTCCTCGCTGAAAGTGCTTTACAACCCGAAGGCCTTCTTCACACACGCGGCATGGCTGCATCAGGGTTTCCCCCATTGTGCAATATTCCCCACTGCTGCCTCCCGTAGGAGTCTGGACCGTGTCTCAGTTCCAGTGTGGCTGATCATCCTCTCAGACCAGCTAGAGATCGTCGCCTTGGTGAGCCATTACCTCACCAACTAGCTAATCTCACGCAGGCTCATCAAATAGCGAAAGGTCTGTAAACAGATCCCCTCCTTTCCCCCTCAGGGATTATGCGGTATTAGCAGTCGTTTCCAACTGTTGTCCCCCACTACTCGGTAGATTCCTACGCGTTACTCACCCGTCCGCCACTCGTCAGCAACTAGCAAGCTAGTTCTGTTACCGTTCGACTTGCATGTGTTAAGCCTGCCGCCAGCGTTCAATCTGAGCCATGATCAAACTCTTCAGTTTAAAAATGTTCGACAATCAATCCCGAAGAAAAGATCATCTAATTTTTTGCTCAAACTCTTACTGTAAACTTAATTACGCTGACCTCTATCCTCGACCGAAGCCAAGCATAAAAGCCAATATTAAATGAATTCACGAGTCGTCTGTTTGATCGTTGCCTCAACCTTATTCCGAAGAAAGGGTTCAGGTCTTATTGCCAATCCAACAAACGCCCACACGAATTACTTGATTAAATTGTTAAAGAGCGGTCGATTGAGTGATTTGCCCTAAAGCAGTGCGCTCAACCGAGGTGACGTATTATACCGAAGTAATCCTCGCCGTCAATCGAAATGGTGTAAATAACCACTTTATTTCGATCCCTGACGCGTCCCTTAGGATTTTGCCAGACCTTTGTTTTACAAGGCCTTTTAACGACTCACTTCACGCGTGTCACAGGCCCCTTTAACAAGGGAGCGCCATTATATCCATCGCACGGCAAAGCACAAGCGGTTTAAGGCAATAAGACCTAAAATATTATAAAATATCACTTAGGATGCGCCAAAATAGAGCAGGCACAAAAAAGGGCGCTCACGCGCCCTTGTTCAAACCACGCCTCACACTCAATCCATGATCAAGTACGAGACTGGCGTTACATTATAAGATGGCGAATATCACCCAACACTTTGGCTAAATATTGAGTAAAACGAGCCGCATCCGCGCCGTTTACGGCACGATGATCGTATGACAGACATAAGGGCATCATCAGTCTTGGTTGAAACTCAGTGCCGTCCCAACGAGGCTGCATGTCTGCTTTGGACACTCCTAATATAGCCACCTCTGGTGTATTCACGATAGGCGTGAATGCAGTACCACCGATTCCCCCCAGACTAGAAATAGTAAAGCAACCACCTTGCATGTCGGCTGGCATTAACTTTTTGTCTTTAGCCTTCGCCCCCATGGCAATCACTTCTTCTGCCAATTGCCATATGGATTTCTGATCCACATCACGAATAACTGGCACCATAAGCCCTGCTGGTGTATCTACGGCAATACCAATATTAATGTAGTGCTTTTGCACGATGTGTTCGCCATCATTATCTAACGATACATTAAATTGTGGGTACTGACGCAAAGCCATGGCACAGGCTTTAAGCATAAATGGCAAAGGCGTGACCTTGGTGCCTTTTAGCTCTGCTTCTGCCTTTAAGCCCTTGCGAAACACCTCTAGATCGGTAATGTCCGCATGATCAAACTGAGTCACATGGGGTACATTAAGCCAACTACGGGTCATATTTTGCGCAGTAATGCGCTGCACCTTCGTCATTTTAATGCGATCTATGCTACCAAATTGGCTAAAATCGATAGCAGGGGGCTGCTCTATGCCGTGACCCTGCATAGACTGAGCCGTCGGCTGTTGCATTTGTTGTTTCACAAAAGCCTGTATATCTTCTTTTAATAAGCGGTCTCTTGGCCCTGTGGCTGGCACTTTAGACAGATCCACACCTAATTCCCGAGCCAACATACGCACTGCAGGACCAGCATGAACCGCACCAGTAATGCCTGCATTAACCACTTCAGCTACTGGCTCCACCTTGGCCACCGTAACGTTAGGCGCCGCACTTAAATCAGGGGCTTGAGCAGCCTTAGGAGCTGCAACTGGAGTTTGGGCAACTGCTGGCACTGGTGCTAAAGCCTCTGAGGCAGCAGACGCTGCTTTAACATCAACCATAACCTCAGGCGCATTTGCCTGCGCCCTAGTTGCCAAAACTGCAATGGTATCACCCACATTAAGCTTGGTACCTTCAGCCACGTTAATCTGCAGCACAGTGCCAGCAAATTCAACAGGAATCTCCATCGAAGCTTTGTCAGTCTCAAGCACTATGAGACTGTCTCCTTCGGCTAACTCATCGCCAACTTTAACACTAACCTCAATCACCTCTACATCCACTGCGCCGCCTAAATCTGGCACTAGGGCCAATTGTTCTAACGCAGGCTCTGACTCTGCCACAGGAGCTTGCACTGGCGCATCGGCAATCGCAGTAGCCAAAGGCTCTACTGCCATTTCAACTTTAGCTTGAACTTCAGGCTCTGCCTCTATAGCTTCATCTGGCGTTGAGTCTGTTTCAATTTCCACCATGAGGTCACCTAAACTACAGGTATCACCTTCTTTTAATGCAATGCTTTTAACGACTCCAGCAATTGATGCAGGAATTTCCATTGACGCTTTATCTGTCTCCACCACAACGATAGAGTCGCCCTCACTAATCACATCACCCACAGCGACGCAAATCTCGATGACCTCTACGTCTACTGCACCACCCATGTCTGGGACCATCATTTTACTTGTTGCCATGTCTCTGTCCTCGTCTCGTCAGCAGCTTAAAGGTGTACTGGATTTGGCTTATCACTGTCGATATTGAACTTTTTAATGGCCCGCGAAACCTCGCTCACCTTAATTGTGCCATCTTCTGCTAAGGCTTTTAGGGCTGCAACCACAATGTAGTAACGATTGACCTCAAAAAACTCTCGCAACTTTTCACGACTGTCACTACGACCATAACCATCGGTGCCCAACACCTTAAAATTAGCTGGCACAAACTCCCGAATTTGCTCGGCAAAAGCCTTAACATAGTCAGTAGCAGCGATGACTGGGCCTGCATGGCCTGACAAACATTCTTCAACATAGCTTTGCTTTGGCTCTGCCTCGGGATGTAACATATTCCACCGGCTGACGTCCTGAGCGTTGCGCCCAAGCTCATTAAAACTTGTCGCACTCCAGACATCTGAACCTATATCGAACTCTGTTGCCAAAATGTCTGCCGCCGCTTCCACTTCTCTTAAAATGGTACCACTACCCATTAATTGCACACGCTTTTTAGCTTTCGACTTAATTTCATTTAACAAGTACATGCCTTTAACAATGCCAGCCTCACAGCCCACCGGCATATCCGGCTGATGGTAGTTTTCGTTCATCACGGTAATGTAGTAGAACTTGTTTTCTTTTAGCTCATACATACGGTGCAAACCATCTTGAATAATTACCGTTAGCTCGTACGCATAGGTCGGATCATAGGTCACACAGTTGGGTATGAGATTACCCATAATATGACTGTGTCCATCCTCATGCTGCAAACCCTCACCATTCAGAGTGGTACGGCCTGCTGTCGCTCCAATGAGGAATCCACGGGCCTGACTGTCACCCGCTGCCCAAGCTAAGTCTCCAACTCGCTGGAAACCAAACATCGAGTAAAAGATGTAAAACGGCACCATGGGATAATTATTATTACTGTAAGAGGTTGCACAAGCCAACCAGGCAGCCATTGCGCCTGCTTCGTTAATCCCTTCCTCTAAGATCTGCCCTGCCTGATCTTCACGGTAATACATCACTTGATCTGCATCATGGGGCACATACTTTTGCCCTTCCGCAGTATAGATGCCTAACTGACGGAACATGCCTTCCATACCAAAAGTACGCGCTTCATCTGGCACAATGGGCACCACACGCTCACCGATATCTTTATTTTTAACCAGTGTTGTAAGGGTGCGAACAAACGACATGGTAGTCGAGATCTCACGCTTGCCACTGGACTTTAACTGACCAGCCAGAGAATCTAGCGTGGGTGTTTTTAAACTCTCAAAATCATTACGACGACTCGGTAGAACGCCTCCTAAGGCATCTCGTCTGGCACGCATATACTTCATTTCGGGCGTATCTTGCGCTGGACGATAGTAAGGCACAGTTTTGATTTGATCACGGGTTAAAGGAATATTAAACCGTTGGCAAAAGCTTTCCATTTCGTCCATATCCAGCTTTTTCAAGGAATGGGTGGGGTTTTTGGCTTCGCCCGACTTACCCATGCCATAACCTTTAACGGTTTGCGCCAAAATAACGGTGGGCTTACCTTCCGTATGAGTCGCCTCATGATAGGCCGCATAAACCTTATAAGGGTCGTGGCCACCACGGTTAAGCTTCATGATATCTTCGTCAGTATAGTCGGCCACCATAGCTAACAATTCTGGGTATTTGCCAAAGAAGTGCTCACGGGTGTATGCGCCACCCATGGCCTTATAGTTCTGTAACTCACCGTCTACCACTTCATTCATGCGCTGCTGCAATAATCCATGGGTGTCACGCTCTAGGAGTGGGTCCCAATGACGCCCCCAGATCACCTTAACCACATGCCAACCTGCACCTCTAAATATGCCCTCAAGTTCCTGGATAATTTTACCATTACCCCGCACAGGGCCATCTAAACGCTGCAGATTGCAGTTGATGACAAAAATAAGATTGTCTAGCTTTTCACGCCCAGCAAGAGAAATGCAGCCTAAAGATTCAGGCTCATCACACTCACCATCACCGATAAACGCCCACACCTTACGATCCGCATTATCAACCAAACCACGTTGTTGCTGATAGCGCATAATGTGAGCCTGATGAATCGCCTGCAGGGGCCCAAGCCCCATAGAGACCGTAGGGAACTGCCAATAGTCTGGCATTAACCATGGATGCGGATAGGAGGATAGTCCGTTGCCACCCACTTCACGGCGAAAATTGTCCATCTGCTCATCGGTGAGACGGCCTTCCAAATAGGAGCGCGCATAAATACCCGGAGAAATATGACCTTGGAAAAACACCAAGTCTCCCTCTTGTTTATCGGTATTGCCGCGGAAAAAATGGTTAAAACCAATGTCATACAAAGTGGCTGACGAAGAAAAGCTGGCAATATGCCCACCCAGACCGTCATCATTATCATTAGCACGCATCACCATGGCCATGGCATTCCAACGAATTAAAGAACGTATACGACGCTCCATGAATAAGTCGCCAGGCATGCGCTGCTCATCGCTTGGCGCAATCGTATTGACGTAAGGCGTAGTGAGCGAGTTGTCTAGTTTAGCCCCCTGTAAACGGGCCTGCTCACCAAGTTTGGCTAATATATATCGAGCACGTTCAGCGCCCTCGTTTTTAATCACTGATGTCAAAGCGTCCAACCACTCTTGTGTTTCAATTGGATCTACATCTGAAAGACTCTGTGTCACGTTTTTCCCCTATTCACTCATGCAAAAGCAACTTGTTTCTGCGCAACGAAAATTTTGTGTAGTAATACTACATTAATAACCAAAAAAATGCCAGTTTAGGTGACTAAAAATACCTATGAGTAAATATTTTACATTTAAAAATTATACCCCAGAACGCCTCATAGCGCGCTCTTGGCGGGTTGAATCTTTGCTTTGCTCAATAATAGCTTCTTTTACAAAGGTCAAGTGGTCATGAGCCGCATTACGTGCTTTTTCTGGATTTTCTCCAACAATAGTATCTAATAACACGCGGTGTTGGTCATGAATCAGTTGCCGAGTGTCACGTTTGCGATACACACTTTCCAAGTTGGAATAAATGTTCTTATGCAGCAAAGTGAATAAAGAACGCATGGTGTGCAATAACACGGCATTATGCGAAGCTTCAGCAATGGCCAAATGGAACTCGGCATCGGCTTTGGTTTCTTTCTCAAAAGACTTTTGATCATGAGCCGCTTGCAAATTGGCATAACAAGCTTGCAAGCGAGTTTTATCTGCTGGGGTGCAGCGCAGTGCAGCATAATAGGCCGACACCCCCTCTAAGGCATGACGAAACTCCAACAAGTCATATTGTGCTTCTGGATGCGTAGAGAAGAGCTCTGTTAGTGGGTCAGCAATGCTGCTGCCAATTTTTTCAGACACGTATGAGCCTCCACCTTGACGACTGACAATGAGCCCCTTGGCCGACAGCTTTTGTAACGCTTCGCGCAGTGAAGGTCTAGACACTTCAAACTCAGTCGCCAAGGTTCGCTCTGGCGGTAGTTGCTGTCCTGGTTTCAGGCTTCCCTCTAAAATCATAGACTCTAGTTGCGCCATGATCACATCTGATATCTTGGGTTGTTTGACCTGTGGGTACGCCATAAACGCTTCCTATTAATACTGGCACATGGGTGTGAAATACGTTGCCTAATGGCATTTTTTTTCAACACTATTGGTTTTCATTTTTCAGCAACATTGGTATTACCAATTATCGGTGAAATAAAAATAACCCGCTTCTCCTACTTTGGTCAAGTTTTATTACCAATACAGGGCCAGTGATGGCAGGCCTACTAGTGAATGAGCGCCATTCGTTATATCTGATCTAAACCCATGACCAATTATCCAAGGCTAAACATTCCCTGTATGATACCGACTTTAGTCAATCTATGGTGCTTGATAAGTTACAACCATGGCCGTTGTACCCACTTTAAGTTCACACACTAGGTAGTTTAGTTATTTATGGATCAGAGCATTATTGAACGCGTTTTCGCCACTGTTTTTCCCCTTGTCGCTATCGCTACCATTGGCTATGGGTATGGCCGTTGGCGCAAGCCAGACCTAAAACTCATTAACCAAATCAACATGGAAGTGTTTGTCCCTTTATTGGTATTTGTGGTTCTTGCTGATCAATCAGTGCCCATTAGCCATCTTGGCCCCATGGCTGTTGGAGCCATTATTGTGGTGCTCGGTTCAGGCTTACTGCTGTGGCCTGTCATTGCCCTGTCTCCTTGGTCAGCTAAGACCTTTATACCACCCATGATGTTTAACAACGTAGGCAACATGGGTATTCCGTTAATTTTATTGGCCTTTGGTGAAGAATTTTTAGCCATTGCTGTGGTGTGTTTTATTGTCGAAATGACCCTTCACTTTAGCTTAGGCATTTTTATGATCAACCCCAAAATGCGCTTGCTAAGCCTATTTAATCAACCTGTAATGCTGGCAACTATTGCAGGCTTTTTAGTGGCCCTTAGTGGCTTTCAACTGCCCAACAGTGTGCAGTTACCCATTGATATGCTGGGGCAAATTTGCATTCCTTTAATGCTCTTCACTTTGGGCATTCGTTTAACCAACATAGAATTTGACGATTGGAAAGTGGGTTTAGTGGGCGCCATTCTTTGCCCAGTTTCCGGCATTTTAATGGCCATAATGGCCCAGTTCTTCCTTAACCTTCCTCCTGAACAATTTGCTGTGTTGGTTGTGTTTGGCGCTTTACCACCTGCGGTATTGAACTACATGGTGGCAGAACAATACCAACAGGACCCCAAAAGAGTGGCCTCTATTGTGCTTATTGGTAACTTAATGGCCTTGGTGAGTATTCCCATTACTTTATCATTTGTGCTCTAAACCAACCTTAGGGGTGTGTTATAATTGCCCCTTTTAAACCACAATATTTTAAGCGTGGAACGACCCCATGACCGATGACTTAAACCTCTATTTTCTAAAAGCTGATGTGCCCGCCAACGTGAGTGCTGCTTTGTTAGAAGATGTGGGGGATGGCGATATTACCGCCCGGCTGATACCAGCCGATGAAAGCGCATCTGCAGCCGTTATTACCCGTGAAGATGCCACCATTTGTGGGGTGGATTGGGTCAATGAAGTGGCGCGCCAAGTCGACCCCACCATTACCCTTGACTGGATGGTAGCTGATGGTGACCAAGCTAAGGCTAATCAAGTGTTGTTTCAAGCCCATGGTAATGCCCGCAGCCTGCTAACCTTTGAGCGCTGCGCCCTTAACTTTTTACAGTGTTTGTCTGGCACTGCCAGCATTGCGCATTATTACGCCAGTTTAGTGGCCGACACACCCGTGAGGCTACTCGACACCCGCAAAACTATTCCTGGCTTACGCAAAGCCCAAAAATATGCCGTGGCTTGTGGCCAATGTTATAACCATCGTATCGGCTTGTATGATGCATTTTTGATCAAAGAAAACCACATTGCCGCCTGTGGTGGTATTGGCCCAGCCATTGCCACTGCACGATACCAAGAACCCACCAAACCCGTAGAAGTAGAAGTGGAAACCATGCCTGAATTACAGCAAGCGTTAGATGCTGGTGCAGATCGCATTATGCTGGATAATTTCACCTTGCAGGAGATGCGTGATGCGGTCAAGCTTGCCGCTGGCAAAGCAGAACTAGAGGCCTCTGGTGGCATTACTGAACAAACCTTGCGGCCTATAGCGGCCACAGGAGTCGACTATATTTCAATTGGTGCGCTCACCAAAGATTGCCGTGCCATTGATTTGTCGATGCGTTTTGTTTAAAACAGCATCAAGTGATCAAGGGACAGCTTAATACCAATTTCTTCACCAATTTCATGGTTATGATGAGAGTCTGCGAAGCAGGATAAGGTTTGATTGCCCGCAATTAATACGCGGTATAGAAAGTGAGTACCACGAAAGCGCTTACTTATAATGCGCCCTGTTATGGGGCTATCATCTAAATGCAACACGTCATCAGGCCGAATAAACACTTCGGCTTTATCTCCTGTGACAAAACCATGAGCTCGGTCGCTGCACAAATGGCCAATGGGCGACTCAACACAGGTTTCGCTACTTACATTGCAGGCTAAAAAATCACCCTCGCCAATAAAGTCGGCCACAAAACGCCCGTCGGGCTTATGATAAATATTGTAGGCAGTGTCCCATTGCTCAATGCGCCCTTGGTTCATGACCGCCACATGATCAGCCATGGTAAAGGCTTCTGTTTGATCGTGGGTCACTAACAAACCAGGAATTTTTTCATGCCGCAAAATGGAACTCACTTCTGGCACCAACTCTTCTCGCAACATGGCGTCTAAACCAGAGAAGGGTTCATCAAGCAATAATAAACTGGGTTTAGGCGCTATGGCTCTGGCTAAGGCCACACGCTGCTGTTGACCGCCAGATAAGGCATGGGGGTAGCGCTCTTGATAACCACTAAGGCCCACCAAATCTAATAATTCTTTCACCCGTTGCACTTGCTCAGCCTTGGGCCAGTGGTGCAAGCCAAAAGCCACGTTGGCGGCAATGTTAATGTGGGGAAACAAAGCCACATCTTGAAACACCATGCCTACATTGCGGGTTTCTGCAGCTAGGCAAAAATCGTCTTTAGCAAGGGTTTTGCCTGCCAAACTAATGCTGCCCGATTTTAACGGCACGAACCCTGCAATCGCCCTCAGCAGAGTAGACTTGCCACAACCACTGGGACCCAGCAAACAACCAATTTCACCCACAGCCACAGCCAAGCTTACATCGTGCACAATGTTATGATCGCCGTAGGCTATATTTACCTTATCCACCAGCAAATGCTGATCTGTATTATCGAAGGACATGGTCATTTAAACGGTCTCATATTAGTGGGGCCTGCGACGCGCAATAGAGGCGTGTAACATTAATACAGGAATAAGCCCAACGAGTACAATCATAATAGAGGCTGGAGCCGCATCAACAAGACGCTCGTCTGAGGCTAATTCATAGGCCCGCACGGCCATGGTGTTAAAGTTAAAGGGCCGCAGTATTAACGTTGCCGGAAGTTCTTTAAGCACGTCCACAAATACAATGAGCACCGCCGTAAGGATGGAGCTGCGCATTAAAGGCACATGGATTTTACGTAATATGTCTAATGGGCTATGACCCATTGAACGACCCACATGATCTAGACTGGGCTTAATCTTCTCTAAGCCAGACTGCACACTGCCAAGAGCTACCGCCAAAAAGCGCACCGTATAGGCAAACAGTAAGGCCACCAAACTACCCGACAATAATAGCCCTGGACTGTCCCAGCCCAAGCTGCCAAAAATATCTATTAACCCTGTCTCTTATACACATCTGACGCTGCCGACGATCTACTCTGTGT
>OJFK01000397.1_pt1 | contig 10362 bp, 9 predicted proteins | sample 1594101 | NCBI WGS metagenome assembly OJFK01 (sample SAMN05416723, study PRJEB24817) | seawater metagenome | isolation source: Sea water | place: Canada:Atlantic | collected 2013-07
ATTTCTGCCTGTCTCGTGGGCTCGGAGATGTGTATAAGAGACAGAGTAAAGGATTGTGTGGTGCCCCCGCACGGAGTCGAACCGCGGACCTATTGATTACAAATCAATTGCTCTACCAGCTGAGCTACAAGGGCATAACCGATTTCTATTAAGAAATCTTAGACTAATCAAGAATTTTTTTTCAAATAACTTAAATGATGAAACACAATCGCTGCACTATTTGAGATATTTAAGCTTTCTACATCCTTATTTATATCAATCTTAACTAAAAAATCTGTGTACTTTCCAGTATGTTCTCTCATACCAAATCCTTCAGATCCAAATAAAAGAACATTTTTTCCTTCCCATTTAACATCTGTAAAGTTTTTTTCTCCTCTTGCATCAAACCCATAAACCCAAAAATTCTTTTCTCTTAAATTTTTAAGTGTGGAATTTATGTTTGATACTTCAAAAATATTAATATGTTCCATGCAACCACTTGCAGCTTTATACATAAGCTTACTATCAGATGGAAATTGTCTTTCTTTAACTATCAAACCATCTATGTGAAATGAAGAGGCACTTCTAATTAATGATCCAATATTTCTTGGATCAGTTACTTCATCTATACAAACAAACGTTAGATTATTTTTTCCTTTTATAAATTCTTTTAATTCAGGTTGGTCTAAATGTTCAACTTCTGCAATATAACCACCATGCATCATTTGATCTTTAGAAGTGTACTTATCTAATTCTTTTTTTGATTTAAAATAAACCTTAACATCTTCAAGCACATTTTTTTTTGGATTTTTTCTATGGATATTTTTTTTACTTTCTTCTGTTAGAAAAACTTTTAAAACCTTTCTTTTTGGATTTCTTAAAGCCTCAATAACCGCATGTTGACCAACTATTAAAAATGATGATTTATTCATAAAATTATCTTTGTTTTATACGTATTTTCCACCATTTTCACAGTAAATCTCGTGTTGCAATTGCATAATAAAAATATATAAAACGCATGTTGTTTGAAGCTTTATTGAAGAAGGGGACACTTCCCCAAAAAGGAGGGGTTCCAGAGCGGTCAAATGGGGCGGGCTGTAAACCCGTTGACTTCGGTCTTCGAAAGTTCGAATCTTTCCCCCTCCACCATTCAATAAAATTTCTTATAACAATGGAGTGTTATTCTTGATGTTGTGCGGGTGTAGTTCAATGGTAGAACGCTAGCCTTCCAAGCTGGATGTAAGAGTTCGATTCTCTTTACCCGCTCCAAGAAAAAAAGAAATTATTAATAAAACTAAACTGAGGTAAAAAAGTAATGTCAAAAGAAAAGTTCGTAAGAAATAAACCACACTGTAACATTGGTACAATTGGTCATGTCGACCATGGTAAAACAACATTAACTGCAGCGATCACAAAAGTGTTATCTGAAACAGCTGGTTCAACTGCAACTTTTACAGCGTACGATCAAATTGATAAAGCCCCTGAAGAAAAAGAAAGAGGAATTACAATTTCGACTGCTCACGTTGAATATGAAACTGACAAGAGACATTACGCACACGTAGATTGCCCAGGTCACGCTGACTATGTAAAAAATATGATTACAGGTGCAGCTCAAATGGATGGAGCAATTTTAGTAGTTAATGCTGCTGATGGTCCTATGCCTCAAACTAGAGAACACATTCTTTTAGGAAGACAAGTTGGTATTCCTTCAATCGTTGTTTACTTGAACAAAGTTGACCAAGTAGATGATAAAGACATGATTGAACTTGTAGAAGAAGAAATTAGAGAACTTTTAACTTCTTACAAATATCCTGGTGAAACAACTCCAATTACTAAAGGTTCTGCTTTAGCTGCTGTTGAAGGTAGAGATGATGAAATTGGAAAAAATTCAATTATAGAATTAATGAAAACTGTTGATGAATTTATTCCTCAACCAACTAGAGATGTTGATAAACCTTTCCTAATGCCTGTTGAGGATGTTTTCTCAATTTCAGGTAGAGGAACTGTTGCAACTGGTAGAATTGAATCTGGTGTTATTAAAACTGGTGAAGAAGTTGAAATCGTTGGTGTTACTGAAACTAAAAAATCAGTTTGTACTGGTGTTGAAATGTTCAGAAAACTTTTAGATTCTGGTGAAGCAGGTGATAACGTTGGTATTCTATTAAGAGGTGTTGAGCGAGATGATATTCAAAGAGGACAAGTTCTTTGTAAAACTGGTTCAATTACACCACATACTAAATTTGAAGCTCAGGCTTATGTACTTAAAAAAGATGAGGGTGGAAGACACACTCCTTTCTTTACTAAATACAGACCTCAGTTTTACTTTAGAACAACTGACGTAACTGGAGAAGTTACATTACCAGCTGGAACTGAAATGGTTATGCCTGGTGATGATGCTAAATTCACTGTTACTCTAATTACTCCAATTGCGATGAGCGAAAAATTAAACTTTGCTATTCGTGAAGGTGGTAGAACAGTTGGAGCTGGAGTAGTAACTAAAATTATAGAGTAAACTCTATAGGAGTGTAGCTCAATTGGTAGAGTGCCGGTCTCCAAAACCGGAGGTTGAGGGTTCGATTCCCTCCGCTCCTGCCAATAAGCTAAACAGTATATTATGAAAAACCCGATAAAATTTATCCAAGAAGTTAAACAAGAAGCCTTCAAAGTTTCTTGGCCTACTGGAAAAGAGACAATGCAAGGTGCATTAATGGTATTTGCTATGGCAGTTATTATGTCTCTTTTCTTTTTACTTCTTGATCAAGTGCTTAAATTTTTATTGGAAGCTTTACTAAAGGTAAGTATTTAATGAAAAATTGGTATATTGTTCAATCTCACTCAAATTTTGAGAATAAGGTTGCTGGATTAATTAAAGAAGAAGCTGAAAAAGCAAAAATTTCTGATAAAATTGAAGAAATTGTTGTTCCTACACATGATGTAACAGAAGTAAAAAGAGGAAAGAGAATTCAGAGAAAAAAGAAATACTTTCCTGGTTATGTTTTAATTAAAAGTGAAATGGACAATGATCTCTATCATATGATTAAAAATTTAAAGCGTGTTAGTGGATTTTTAGGTTCAAAAGGTATTCCTGTTCCTGTTTCTGATAAAGAAATAGAAAAAATTTTAGGACAAATAAAAGATGGTGTAGCTCAGCCAAAATCTGGTATAGAATACAGCATTGGTGAAAAAGTTCAGGTTGTTGACGGTCCTTTTGCATCATTCAGTGGTATGGTTGAAGATATAGATGAAGAGAAATCAAGACTTAAGGTTTCTGTTTCAATATTTGGAAGACCAACACCAGTTGATTTAGAATATAACCAAGTAGAGAAAGCAAGTTAATGGCAAAAGAAATTAGTGGATATATAAAATTACAAATTATGGGAGGACAAGCTAATCCTGCTCCACCAGTTGGTCCAGCTTTAGGTCAACGTGGAATTAACATAATGGAATTTTGCAAAGCTTTTAATGATAAGACTAAAGCATTTGCTGGAAAACCAATCCCAGTTATTATTACAGTTTACAAAGATAAAAAATTTGATTTTGAAATTAAATCTCCACCAGCATCTCACTTTATTAAAGAGGCTGCAAAACTTAAAGGTGGATCAAAAGAACCTGGTAGAAGTATAGCTGGATCAATTACAAAAAAACAAGCAGAAGAAATTGCAACACAAAAGATGAAAGATCTTAATGCACATAGCTTAGAACAAGCTGTAAAAATTATTGCAGGTTCAGCAAGATCAATGGGTATAGAGGTTAAAGACTAATGGCATCAAAGAGATTTAAAAAATTACCAGAAAAAACTAAGGATCTAGCTTCTGAATTGATAGAAAAATTATTATCAGATGTTAAAAAGAACTGTACTACAAAATTTGATGAGTCTATCGATCTATCTTTTCAAGTTAATAACAAACAAAAAAAAGGTGAGGTCAATATTAGAACGGTAGTTAATTTACCTGGTGGAACTGGTAAAAAAGTAAAAGTTGCTGTTGTATGTGAGGATGATAAAGCACAAGAGGCTAAGGATGCAGGTGCGGATATAGTTGGAAGTGATGAGTTTATTGATAAAATTAAAGCAGGTGAGTTAGATTTTGAAAAATTAATTTGCACACCAGGTATGATGGTTAAACTTTCAAAACTTGGAAAAGTTTTAGGACCAAAAGGTTTAATGCCCAATCCTAAACTTGGATCTGTTTCTGATGATGTTAAACAAGCGGTAACAGACGCTAAGTCTGGTCAAGCTGAAATTAGAAATGATAAAGATGGAAACATTGGTGTTAGTATTGGAAAAAAATCCTTCCATGATGATCAGCTATTAAAAAATTATTATACTATTTTAGACACTTTAGAAAAAGAAAAAGGTAACCTTACTTTAAAAGGTGATTTAATTAAAAATACTTTTGTAACATCTAGTATGGGTGTTTCGTATAAAGTTAAATTAGGAAAAGTTATATAGTTATGATGAACAAGGAACAAAAAAAGAATTATATTAGTGAAATGGAAACTCAGTTTCAAAATAATGAAGCTGTAATGGTAACGCACTACCAAGGTCTTACAATGACACAGCTTGATGAACTAAGAGCTCAAATGAGAGAGCATGGGATTAAGTTTAAGATTACTAAAAACAGAATCACTAAGTTAGCACTTGAAAAAACGAAGTGTAAGGATCTTTCGAATCTATTTACTGGGGCGACAGCTGTAGCTTTTTCTGATGATGCTATAATGTCAGCTAGAATTTTATCAAAATTTGCAAAAACTAATGAAAACCTAAAACTTTTAGGTGGAATTATGGGTAGCGATGTTTTAGACCAAGCTGGAGTTCAGAATGTAGCTAATTTACCAACACTAGATGAGGCTAGAGCAAATATTGTGGGTATTCTAGCAGCACCAGCGTCAAAATTTGTAAGTATTTTGCTTGCACGTTCCGAAAAAATGAGTAGTTTGAGCCCAGAAAATTCTTAAAAAACAACCTAAAGAGTAAAAAAAAATATGCCTGATCTAAATAAAATTATTGAAGACCTATCAAGTTTAACTGTTGTTGAAGCAGCTGAGCTTTCAAAACAACTTGAAGAAAAATGGGGTGTTACAGCTATGGCTGCAGCAGCACCAGCAGCAGCAGCAGGTGGAGCAGCTGAAGAAGCTAAAGATGATTTTACAGTTATGTTAATTTCAGCTGGTGATAAAAAAATTAATGTTATTAAAGAAGTTAGAGCAGCAACATCTTTAGGTCTTAAAGAAGCAAAAGATCTAGTTGAAGGTGCACCAAAAGAAGTAAAATCTGGTGTAAATAAAAAAGATGCTGATGAACTTAAAGCAAAATTAGAAGCAGCAGGCGCAACAGTAGAACTTAAATAAATTAATTAGAAAGATTTTATAACTGGTTAATTTATTAACCAGCGATTAGTATTAAATGCAATTATCTTTTACTCAGAAGAAAAATGTAAGAAAAAGCTTTGGAAAGCTTGTAGAAACTTTATCTATTCCAAATCTAATTGAAGTTCAAAAAAATTCATACAAACAGCTTACAGACTTTGATAGTGAAGCAGGAGATTTATCAAAAGGATTTGATAGGGTTTTTAAAAGTATTTTTCCAATAGAGGATCTAAATGATAAAGCAACATTAGAATACGTTTCTTATAGACTTGAAAAGCCAAAATTTGATACTGAAGAATGTATCCAAAGAGGATTATCTTTTACGTCAGCATTAAAATGTACTTTACGATTAGTTGTCTACGAGATAGATCAGGAAAATAACACTAAAGATATTTTATCTGCAAAAGAACAAGAAGTTTACATGGGTGAAGTGCCTATGATGACTGATAGTGGAACTTTTATAACTAATGGTGTTCAAAGAGTAGTTGTAAACCAAATGCATAGAAGTCCTGGAGTTTTCTTTGATCATGATAAAGGTAAATCACATGCAAGTGGTAAATTATTATTTAATTGTAGAGTTATTCCTAACAGAGGATCTTGGTTAGATTTAGAATACGATGTTAAAGATTTCTTATATTTCAAGATAGATAGAAAGAAAAAAATATTTGCTTCAACTCTTTTGATGGCTTTAGGTTTAACTAAATCTGAAATAGCTGATGAGTTTTACGATAAAGACACTTATTCATTTGATGCAAAAACAGGCAAATGGAAGACTAAATTTAATCCTGAAAACTATAAAGCTAAAAATTTTTCTGAAGAAGTTACCGATGCTAAAACTGGAAATGTTGTAATTAAGCTTGGTGATAAAATTAATTTTTTAAGTGCAAAAAAACTAGCTACAGATGGACTTAAAGATATTTTAGTATCTCAAGAATCTTTAATTGGAAAATATTTACATAATGAAGTTAAAGTTAGCGACGATGAAGAAGAGGGAACCTTTGGAATTGGTACTGAGCTAAATGACACTATTATCAAGCAAATTTTAGAAGCTAGCATAAACTCAATTGAGATTTCTATTACAAATTCTATCAATAAAGGACCTTATTTATTATCAACAATATTAAATGATAAAAATAATTCTAAAAATGATGCGATTACTGAAATTTATAAAGTTTTAAGACCGGGCGAACCACCAACAGTTGAGATTGCCACACAAATATTCAACAACTTATTCTTTAGTTCAGATAGGTATGACCTTTCTGATGTGGGTAGAGTTAAAATGAATTCAAGATTAAGTCTTGAGTGTTCTGATAAAATTACAATTTTAAGAAATGACGACATAATTGCCATTGTTCACAAAATGTTAGATTTAAGAGATGGTAAAGATGAGGTTGATGATATTGATCATTTAGGTAACAGAAGAGTAAGATCTGTTGGTGAACTTGTTGAAAACCAAGCACGTATTGGTGTTTATAGAATGGAAAGAGCTATTAAAGAAAAAATGACAACTCTTGATATTGAATCAGCAATGCCACAAGATTTAATTAATGCAAAACCTTTAACAGTTTCCCTTAAAGATTTTTTTGTAAGTTCACAACTTTCACAATTTATGGATCAAACAAATCCACTATCTGAAATTACACACAAAAGAAGAGTTTCAGCTTTAGGACCAGGTGGTCTAACAAGAGAAAGAGCTGGATTTGATGTTCGTGATGTTCACCCAACTCACTATGGAAGAATTTGTCCAATTGAAACACCTGAAGGACCAAATATTGGTTTGATTAATAGTTTATCTACTTATGCTAAGATTAATAAATATGGTTTTATTGAAAGCCCATATAAAAAAGTACAGAATGGTGTAGTTCAAGATAAAGTTGAGTATCTATCAGCGATGGAAGAGACAAAATACACAATCGCACAAGCTAACGCCAAACTTGATAAAAATGGAAAAATTTTAGAAGAACTTGTTCCTTGCAGAGAAAACTTAAACTTCGTTTTATCAAAACCTGAAAAAATTGATTACATTGATGTTTCACCTAAACAGTTGGTTTCTGTAGCAGCATCACTAATTCCTTTCTTGGAAAATGATGATGCAAACAGAGCTCTAATGGGATCTAACATGATGAGACAAGCAGTCCCTCTTTTAAAACCAGAATCTCCATTAGTTGGTACTGGTATTGAAAGTGATGTAGCTCTTGACTCAGGTGTTACTATTGTTGCTAATCGTGATGGTACAGTTGATAAAATTGATGGAAAAAGAATTGTAATTAAAGCAACTGAAGAAACAGATTTCTCAAAATCAGGTGTAGATATTTATAACCTACAAAAATTTAAAAGATCAAACCAAAACACATGTATTAACCAAAAACCACTTGTTAGAGTAGGTGATAAAGTTAAATCAGGTGATATTATTGCTGATGGACCATCTACTAAGCTAGGTGAATTAGCACTTGGAAAAAATGTGACAGTAGCATTTATGCCTTGGCAAGGTTACAACTTTGAAGACTCTATTCTAATTTCAGAAAGATGTGTTACAGACGATGTATTTACATCAGTTCATATCGTTGAATACGAAGTTATGGCTAGAGATACAAAGTTAGGTGAAGAAGAAATCACTAGAGATATTCCAAATGTAAATGAAGAAGCTTTAAAAAATCTAGATGAATCTGGGATTGTTTATATTGGTGCTGAAGTAAAAGCTGGAGACATATTAGTTGGTAAAGTTACACCAAAAGGTGATTCAGCATCAGGACCTGAAGAAAAATTATTAAGATCAATTTTTGGTGAAAAAGCAATTGACGTAACTGATACATCTTTAAAAATGTCTAGAGGAAGCAGTGGAACGATTGTTGATGTCAGAGTTTTCAACAGACATGGTATAGAAAAAGATGAAAGATCTATAACAATCGAAAGAGCAGAAATTGAAATTGTTCAAGAAGATAAAATTGTAGAGGAAGAAATTTTAGAAAGAAGTATAAAGCAAAGAGCTAACCAGATTTTGTCTGGAGCTTCTTTAACTAAAAAAATTAAAGATTTAGATGAAGGTACCAAACTTGACCTTGATACAATTAATAAGATTAACATTAATGATGTATTCAAAATAACAGTAGGTAATGTTAATGATGAAGCAAGTATTGCTCAATTAAAAGATCAATACAATCAAGCAAAACAAGATATTCAAGAAAGATTTGAAGATAAGGTTTTAAAAATTAGAAGTGGTGATGATTTATTACCAAGTGTTATGAAAATGGTAAAAGTTTTTGTTGCGATTAAAAGAAGATTAAGACCTGGTGATAAGATGTCAGGTAGACATGGAAACAAGGGTGTAGTTAGTAAAATTGTACCCGTTGAAGATATGCCTTATAGAGAAGATGGAAGACCTGTTGATATCGTATTAAATCCACTCGGGGTTCCTAGTCGTATGAACGTAGGTCAAATCTTAGAAACACACTTAGGTTGGGCCTGTAAAGAATTTGGTGAAGAAGTTAAAAGATTAGTAAATGAAAATAATAAAAAATTTGAAAAAACTCAAAAAATTTCATCCTTTTTAACATCAGTTTATGGAAAAGAAGTTTTTGATGGAGGTATTGACAAATTAAACAAGACTGAATTTGCAGATTTATGTGAAAATCTACAAAATGGTATAGCAATTTCAACTCCAGTATTTGATGGAGCTAAAGAAAAAGATGTTTCTGAAATGCTTGAATTAGCTAAATTACCAACGTCTGGACAGACCAATTTATGGGATGGAAGAACAGGTGAAATGTTTGATAGACCAGTAACTGTTGGAATTATCTATATGTTAAAACTTCATCATCTTGTTGAAGATAAAATTCATGCAAGATCTACAGGACCATATAGTCTTGTAACTCAGCAACCTTTGGGTGGTAAAGCTCAATTAGGTGGTCAAAGATTTGGTGAAATGGAAGTTTGGGCACTTGAAGCATACGGTGCTTCTTACACTCTACAAGAAATTTTAACTGTTAAATCTGATGATGTTGCTGGAAGAGTTAAGGTTTACGAAACAATTGTTAAAGGTGAAGAGAATTTTGAATCTGGAATACCTGAATCATTCAACGTATTAGTTAAAGAAATTAAATCATTAGCACTAAACATAGAGTTAAATTAAATATGAAAAAAGAATTAACAGACTTATTTAAAAATAGTGAAGTTTCCGAAGCACAAAATTTTAATAGCATTAAAATTACTTTAGCTAGCCCTGAAAAAATTAAATCTTGGACGTATGGTGAAATTAAAAAACCTGAAACTATTAACTACAGAACTTTTAGACCAGAAAAAGATGGTTTATTTTGTGCTAGAATTTTTGGACCGATAAAAGATTACGAATGTTTGTGTGGTAAATACAAACGTATGAAGTTTAGAGGAATTATCTGTGAAAAATGTGGAGTTGAAGTAACAAAATCAAACGTAAGAAGAGAGAGAATGGGTCACATAAACCTTGCTACTCCTGTTGCACACATTTGGTTTTTAAAATCATTACCTAGTAGAATTTCTTTAGCCGTTGACATGAAGTTAAAAGAAGTTGAAAGAGTTCTTTATTTTGAAAACTTCATAGTTATTGAGCCTGGTTTAACTGGTCTTCAAAAAAACCAATTACTTAACGAAGAAGAACTAGCAAAATACCAAGATGAGTTTGGTGAAGAATCATTCGAAGCTGGTATAGGCGCTGAAGCAATTTTATCGATTCTTAAATCGATGGACCTTGAGCAAGAAAGAAAAATTTTTCTGACGAAACTTATTATTCCTGAAGAAATTGACAACATCGAATTCGAAGAAAACTTTATCAAAACAGTATTAGAATTTATTTCGGAAAAAAACCTAAGAGTGGTGCCAACCTCGCCTAAAATTGCAGGTTTTGTCAGAAGAAACAAGGCATACAAATCATTACTACCTGTTGGAATTAAGCTTTAGAACAGCTTTTAACTCTTACATACCCTTCCTCATCAATCTGTCTCTTATACACATCTCCGAGCCCACGAGACAGGCAGAAATCTC